>OLLL01000145.1_pt1 | contig 151272 bp, 119 predicted proteins | sample 1604541 | NCBI WGS metagenome assembly OLLL01 (sample SAMEA104055722, study PRJEB20765) | soil metagenome | isolation source: soil
GATAGGATTTCTTTTTTTACAAGATCAGGAGATTGACGAAGCACTTCCTGCGCCAGTGTTTCGAGAACAATGGCTTGTTCTGTTTTTGACCACCAGGGCAAATTGCCGGTTTTTAGTAAATGGATCAATAATTCAAGGTCGGCTTTGTCGCGGGGGATTTTTTTTACATCTGTAACCACTTCACCCGGAAAATGATTGCTGCGCTCTTCCGAGATCAGCTTCATTAATTTTTCTTCCACATGCTGCTCAAATTTCCGGAGTGCAGCATCGTCGGTTTGCTGTAAATTAAAATGGTGAAAATCCAGCTCGAGCTTATCGATCCTGATCACTTCACTGGGAATTGAATGCCGGTCGATTATTTGTTCAATAAGCGGGACCATTTTTTCTTTAAAATAGGCCAGTGCTTTATTTTGTGCATCATGTGCACCATCTGCTTTGGAAAGATGTATTTCCATGATCGCTTTTTTGATGGTATGTTTTTCATCCGACATGATACGCCTGTTTTTAAAATAATTGACGGGAAGAAAAGAGTCTTCCCGTCAATTGATGTTCAACCCAAAGAACATTGTCAAAAAATAATTTACCGGGGGCAAATAGTAACTGTTACCTGGCCCATATCAGAGCGTAATAAGACAGTTCCTCCATCGTTGGAAACAATTTCAAACATGTAATAGAAACTATCCACTACCGGAATTTGTGTTTGCTCATCCAATGGCGAATACACAAAATACTGCGCCCTGGATTTTCCGCTGTTGACAGGGATTGATACTGCACCGCTTGTTGCACTATATGTAGGTACATTCGGATAATTTCCGGTAGCAACTGATACATCCACCGGAGGTACCTGGTTAACAACTATTTTATTTCCGAATTTATCCACCACATACAAACGAATTTGCGATGGCTGGTAAAGGTTTTTATCGTATTGCAGCATTGGAACAATATCAATTACCAATCCTTCAAGCGTGCTGCTTCCTACATGTATATCTTTTCCGAATGCATAATCACCCAGGCTGTATTCTGCATAAAATGGTGTTGCAAACGCTGGCATGTTTAAATCCTCTACGGCCTTTGGAGCAGGGATCCCGTCACATTCGCAATCACAGCAGCATAAGTATGGTAAAGTAAAATCAGCAATCACCTGGTGTGCATCAATTGCAAATTTTTGGATCGGAACAGCCGGTAAAGCAATTTCCTGCGCAATTAAACCATAATTCAGGATTTTTGCATTGTTGTTGTCCAGGGTTTGTTTGTCCTGAACGCTTATTACCGGTTGTGCCATGATCTGCAGATTCGTTAAAGTCAGCGCTTTTAAATCCCTCGTTTGTTCAATCACCAGCTTGCGTTTGATCGGGTCAATAGCAATGGAATTGCCGGGATATACAAGAATGAATGTGTCTCCCGGATGAACGCCTGCTTTGTGCTCCAGTCCCGGATGTTTTTTAATGAAGTTAGAGAACAGCGTCATGTCGTTCGCTCTCAGGTAATTGATCCTGTATTGCAATGTATAGCTCAAGAAAGTCAGGCTTGCAAATCTTGTATCGGAAATAAAACGTTCCAGAAAACCACCAAATTCGTTGATATAAGCCATCATGTCAAAATAAAGCTCCGGTGAGTTTTTAATTTTTGTAGTGCGTACAATAATATCTATCAACTGGTTGAGCCCCACTTTTACATCAATAGCAGCTTGCATAGCAGTAAAATAATCCTGTAGGAAACCAGGCGTAGTATCCTGTTGCATCCCGGTATAACCGAGCTTGAAATCGTTCATATTAAACGGCAGATCGTTTTTCAACGCGTTTAGCGCTATAAGGAAATCCTGTCCATCGCTTTGTAATTTTTCTTTTACCTGTGCAAGCGTACGTTGCGGTGCATATATCGGGAACGTCTCAGCTGCAGCCGCAGAAGCGGTGGCGAGAGTCCTGTCGGGCGAGTTTGGTTGTTCCGGTTGTGCAGTGGCTATTCCGTTACTTGCTGTTCCGTCTGTTGCAATAGCAATACCGCGCAATGTTCTCACGCCTATCTGCGGCTGTGTAACAGAACAGCTGAGAATGCCTGTATCGATATCTGCAAGCAAAGATTTCAGGAACTGCGGCAATGCTTTAGCTCTTACCTGCCCGCTAGTCAACGTTCCAAAACGGTCGAATGTAAATTTACGAAGCGCTAACAATTCGGTTCTCAGCGTGGTGTATTGTGTACGCAGATCGTTAAAGTCGCAGCGTTTTGTAATGTCATCGATCGGGTCACCGGCAAGGCGAAGTGCGATCACATTAAAAGGCAGATCAAAATTATGTTTTATTTTATCGAGCTCTGTTTGCACATCCACCACATTTGAACGTAACTGGCCTTCGATCCTTAAAAAATTATACGGGTCCAGGTCGTAATACAATGGTGTTTTAACTGGCCCTTGTATTGCAGCCTGGTTAAAATCCTGGTTGCCGTATCCAAGCGGTACCAATCCCTGGTTGAACAGCGCTTTTAGCTTATAGTCATAATTCCAGGATTGCTCCAGCGTTCCAAGTGTACCATACGTTTGGTGAATGCGGTAATAATATGGCATGGAGCGTTTGCTCAACGGATCTCTTTTTTCGTTGCTGGGTGTAATGTAAATAGGTACCGGCAATGGATTTGGAGCAATTACTGTTGTTGGCGGATTGTTTATTAATGTAAGATCGAATGACTGTGTCATCAACACCATGCGCTGAAACAAGGATACGGCACGGTTCAATCGTTCGGTCTGATTGTTAAAGAGCGGTGACGAAATAAAATAGTGACGGTATTTGGACGGTTTGTCGCTGCCTGTAGGAATTACTTCTCCCAGCATCAGGTGCTGAGGAAAACAATCCATATCGTTGCAGCATTCCGACATCAGCTCAAAAGCCACATCACGGAACTCATTATACGCCAGGATCAAATCCTTCATAAAATCATAAAAATACTGGACACCTAAATACCGCGGGCCTGGAGTTAAGGTTCCGTTGAGGAACTTTGCCCAGTCGGGCACCGACGGCATATTTATAAATGGGTTTACACCGCCGTACTGATCGGCAAGGATCGGTGAAAAATCAACATACGTTTGTTGCAACGCCTGTAATAATTGATTGTAAGTTGTACCTGTTCCGGCTGGTTGTGCCGTTGCACTGATCGCATCGATGTATGTTTTTGAAAAGGAAAAATAATCGATGGTGTTAGGATTTGGAGGTGTGTTATCGGCCACACTTTTGAAAAGCGCACGCTGCAGAAAAATTTCAGGCAAATCATATTTACCCGGGAAAGAAGTGGTTTGTGCACAGGTGCGTGCAATTACTTTATCCAGGTCGCTGAAATTGATCAGCAATTTGCGCAGATTGAACATCCGTGTTTCGCCTGTATCATCGCATGATTTAGCAAGGCATGACAGGTTATCAACATCAATGATCTCGATAAAAAGCAATACCACTTTATCGTTTATAAAAGGAGAGCTCAGCGGAATAATCACATCCGTAGGCAATGTAGGAGCATCATCTGTAAGCAATTCATACAGCAACACATCCTGAACGGTAGTGGTTGGATCCTGGAACGGAACATACTGTACGCCGTTAGGAAGATCATATTTCCTGTAATTATGGGTTACAGCATCGCCTTCTATAATAAGAAAACCTTCGGAGGTAATACCCACTCCCTGAAAGATAGTGATCTCTGTATTGATTGGCGTTTGGGTTAGCTTCAGGTCAAATCCACAGACAATCCCTTCTCCGATAAGTTTGACGCGGGTAAGCCTGTTTTGTTCATCGAGATAAGCTACCAAACTGTTTAATTGGGAGCTGGTAAGTACCTGGTTGTTCTCGAATATTGGGTATGAATTGAGAAGATTGCTCATGTTTTATATTTTTATATTTGAATGGTTCCTAATGCTGTTCTGTTAAGTATTATTGAATTTTGAAGTGTATCATCCGCTTCGCAATCATGCAGTGTTCCCGGAGGATATACGGTGCGTAATTTCACAAGTATATCGATCAGTGCATTGAGCGAGCCGGATAAAGCTGCCAGGTCTTTTACCTTTTTGGAATTTTCCACGATCCAGGTTTTATAGCACAACTCAAACTCTTTCATCTGATCGGGGCTTACCCAGCAAATGTTAAGTGCAATGTGTGCCGGACATTCCAGGCGCAATGAGCGCTCAAAGAAATTCCTGAAATCCTGGTTAAGGAAACGGCCCTGCCAGTAAGGCATTACCACGCTTGCAATAAATGAGTACGGATCGTCGATGCGGCAATTCACACAATCATCTTTTAAATTGATCGGTAAAAAATCATCCTGGTAATGTGTTAATACATCACTGAATTTGATGGTTGTATTTAACCCGGATACAGTAGTGGTATCAATTTTATACGTGCCGTTATTTTTCCCATCCTGCGAAAGTGTAATGATTGCCGGGCTTGTTTTGTCAATTTCCGTATGAAGATCGCCATGTACATCCACCGTTAGGCTGGTGGTGCTTGCAGATTCTATCGGCAGCTTCATCTGGAAATATAAATTCCCGTAGCCTCCCGGAGGAATGCTGTCATCAGGGATTTGCGGCGTAACTTTTATTCCGGTGTTCATGCCAACGGTCATGCCGACCATGATCACAGTATAATCTTTATCATTGATACCGGCTGCCGATCCTTTTACTGTGATGGTCATCAATGGTGACAAATCTGCAGTGATATCGCCTGCGACAAAAAACATATTGGTAGCCGGGGCTGCATTTGCCGACATGATCGGGAAGAATTTGGTAAACTCCAATGTTCCTTGCGGTGTAAGCCCTGTTGTGAGCGAATTTACGCCGGTCGACATTTTCACAAATACATCTGTATTTACTTTCGGGCGCAGCAAAATGTGCTCTACTAAATGTAATCCTTCATGTGCAAAAAATTTCTCCGTTAAAAATTCAACCATTTCTTCTGCTGCCACCACTTCTGCTCCCGGTTTAAATGTAATATCGGTTCCGCCTGTTACCGGCACAATTGAAATAACATCAAATGTTTTGGAATAATGCAGTGAACCCAGCGTTCCTAAACTGTCGTGAATATTTTCTTCCACATTGATCAGCGAATTACTGCCGCTGATCAAAATATTTTTAATGGTATAACTGCCGCTGTTTAATAACGATCCGGTGATGATAATCAGTTCGCCCGGAAATAAAACACGGTTTAATACCGCATTTACAGTAAATGTGCGGGTGAAACGATTGGCGGCAAGTACGGTATAGGAGCCATCGAACGACAATGTACCGCCGGCAACATTTGTTAATGAATCGGCAGTATTTACAGTTACTGTATCGTTCATCGCCGTAGCGTTAGCAACAATATGATCGCCGTTGTTGGACGGTACGGCATTGCCCGCGATGGTAATCACGTTTGTATTTACAGGATTATTGCTTCCCGGGTGATTTGCTGTGACCGCAGCCATATCAGCATTAAAATTCTCTTCCACACTTGTTGCCAGCGTATCACCGCAACGATCAGCTACATTAAAATGATAATGGTTAAGAACCGGTGCATCGTAGGTATATTGTTTTTCTTTGATCCCGTCCAACGAGATCTCAAATAAAATTTCGTTGATGCTTGCATTGGCAAATGCTGTTAATTCAGCCTGTGTTTGCGTGTTATAATACAGGCTCCCCAGTGGAATAGAAGTTGATAATGCGCCAGGACCCCCGGTAAGTGTCAGCTCGGTATCTATGCCCATTGGCGTGATTGCGCCAACCGTATAATCACCATCGTTCTGATCCGAATTTTTAATGCTTACTTTCCCTCCTACACTTATTCTTCCGATAAAATTACCGCTCAGTTTTATTTTTTTATTTATTGTATCGGTTACCGCAGCAATTTCAACGGAGTCTTTTGCCTGTCCTTTTCCGGTATAGCTACCGGTAAGCAATTGGGTATTTGTCAGGTCAAAATCAAATGGATTTTGATACAAGGTAAAATTAAAAGTAAACGTTGGAGGATCGGGCACCATGTCCGGCGGCAACAGAACAAAATCAAAATAATCTTCGATCGGGCAGGTTAAATTATTCCGGTTGGATTCCACGTTGTTATAAAATTCTTTGGATATGGCCGTGATCGCATCTTCAATTGCATTTTCCGCATCGCTTTCGGTCAAATATAAAACCGGTAAAATAGTGGATGGCAAATAAGGGCTCAATCCAAGGATATTTCCTTTGTCGCATACCAAACGGTACGTGTAAGGTGCATTGCCAGGCGTTGCCGGATGTTCTGCATCGATCACTTGTCCAAGATTATCCAGGACCTGGTAACGTTCGCGTTGTACACCGTTAATGATCACTTTCTCGATCGCAAATTTCCAATCGTCTACGGTTTCATAACTGATCCCCGTGTTGTTTCTTAAAACAGCGGCCGCTGTGGGAGTGGTATCCTCAAAGATGGTAAATTCCAATGCAGGAATTGTTCCTGTCATTTTAAAATTATCATTAAAGTACAGATCTGCAATAATGCGCGGATCGATCCCGGTTAAAAGGGATGCACGTTTTTCCAAGCCGGAAACATTATCAACGCTCCATAAATTACAAGGGCTTTCGTAATTAAATCCTTTAAACCGTCCGCCACTGATTTCCGGATAAGCATTCAATACTTCCAGCTTATCGCGCAATAAATCGTCCGGCGCTTTTTTTCCATCGAGCTTGTAAACCAGCATCGCGTAATCTGTAAACTGTTCAGAAAAACGCGCCATTAAATGATCCAGGAATTTATTCCTGCGCTGGTCAAATAAAGTCGGATCTTCTGTGATCTGCTGTACGTGCTCCGCGTAAAACGTAGGATTGGTAAGCAAGCTGGTAGCATCAGTTACACTTGGCACCAGGCTTTGCGTAAAATAACTTTTATCAATAATAAAATTACCGTAAGCATCACGCTCTTCATTCATGGAAAAAAGATCTTTCACATGAAACAGCTGTGATAAATAATCGGCGAGCAGCTGATCAAAAAACATCAGGAAACCTTTCAATTGTTTTGCCTGCGCTTTTCTCAATTCGGTGGATGGCTCCGGCAAGCCTTCCGGCCCAATACCATATACAAGCGGAAACTCATCCTGTGTGCTCACATACTCTTCAATGTTTTTATATTCGCCTTCCGGAACAGGCAGATCCAATACTGCATTTTCAATTTTTTGCGGACGGTCTTCTGCTTCCATTTCAGCCAGCAGCGCATCCACTTCATCCGAGTTTGCTTTGAACGGCAACAGGTCTTTGTAAAAAGTAATTTTAGAAAGATCGGTTGATAAGCGCGGAACATAATTGTGATCAAACGCAAGGTCGAGGCACCATCTTACACTTACCGATGCAATGTTGTCCACATTGTCTTCCGGTATATTAGCGATCTGGATACTTTTCACTGCTACCACACCCGGAATTTCCATGATGATGTGGATCAGGTCGGAAACGTGAATTACTTTTCTTCTTCCTGCATTTTCCAGCTCGGCATTATCAATAAATCCGTGGTTGAGCGGTGGGCCTTCAAATATTTCTTCTGTACGGTTTCCTTTGTCGTACATTTCCTCCAGCGTATAAAAATAAACGGTAGGCGCCAGGAATTTTCCGATCTCAAAATATATTTTCGCCAGTGTTTCTTCCACATCGGCATCTGCAGTAAGCTCTATATCTGCACATACCGCAATCTCTTCGATCTTTAATGCGCTAATCGTAAACAAATCTTCACATAAATTACGGTTGGCCATCATGCGCGCGCGCACTGCTGCAATAATTTCTAAAATTTTGCGTACTTTCTCCTGGTACAAAACGATCAGTGCATTCGGATCGGTGTACATCAGCGCCATGATCTGGTTTTCAATAAACGCAAAGCTAGTCACGGGTATCAGCGGAAGCTGTGTAATGCTTATCCATACTGTTTTATCGGGATACAAGCCATAGCCTTCCAATGTATAGCCCTGCGGCATTTTTGGAAATGTAAGCGTAAGGTTGCGGATATTTTTGCGGATGCTTGCAATATCGTTCCAATCCACGGAAGGATCGTCCCATCTTGGAAATTCAACATTTACTTTTACTTTCAAACCCGAGAAAACCGACAGGCTGGAAGGCAATAACGGTGGTGTAAGCGTAACAATCCCTTCGAGTGTATTTTCATTCAGGTCACCGAATTTTTCGCAGGTGTCCAGCTCCAGCAATACATTGTATAATACTTTTGGATGTACTTGTTCGGGGGCAGCTGCTATTTCTGCAGTATAATCCAGCTTATCAGTAGCATGATGAATGAAAAAATGAATTTCATTATCGGGCGAAATATCGATCCAGGCATTTTTTACACCTACAAATTCGGCGCCTGTATCAGCAGGATCATGTACATCGGTATCGATCAGCAATTTCCTGTAATCGTTAAACGTAACCGGCGCCATTGGCAGGATTTGCCTGGCAGTATAAAAATTTTTAATATCTATCTGCGGTGCATCCGGGTCCTGCGCAATAATATCTTTTATCGGATAAGAAGCACGGTATCCCAAATCGGTGATGGCATAGCTCAGCACTTCCAGGATACTGATCCCCGGGTCGCTCAGGTTATAATCCGTCCATACTTTTCCGGCAAGACTTTCTATATGTTTCAGTCCTTCCGCCCGCAAAAAGTCGAACCGCATACTTTTAAAATCCGGTGGAGTTCTTGATATTGTTATACTTTCAGCCATTTCTCAACTATTCTAAATACTATTAATGACTCCCGTTTTTTGCTGTTACTATTGTTGGCTCTTCTGTGCCAGCAAGCTGTTGTTGTGCCTGTGTATGAATTTTCCCCACAAGCTCCGTTACCTGGTTAAAGGGCATGTTTCCCAAAGCCTTTAAAATAAGGTTGGTCTCATTTACCGTAAGTGTCAGTTTTAATTCTTTCATAACGTTTTATTTTTTTATGGTGCAGGAACAGGAGCTCCCAGGAATCCTATTTTTCTTAAGCGATCTTCCAATTCATCTATTCGTGTACGCAAACGGTTGATCACAGCCGCTTCTACTGCAGTGTATTCTGTATCAGAAATAGGAGTATCATCTTCTTCGGTAAGCCCAGTTTCCTGGTAAAGCATTACAACAGTACCATCACCGCGCATTACGTGCAGCGTTACAACATCATCAGCGCCGTAAGGTTGTGAGTAAAGTTGTGCAGTAGCGCCAAAAGGGCCGGGATCAGGAGCTGTTCCGGGCTGAATGGAAAATACTCTTTGGGCACTATTGCCAAAAAGGACTTTGTTGTCTGTTGGGTTCCCAATCAGCACATTACCATCCATCGCTGCAGCAATATTGAACCTTGGATTGTCAACACCGCTTACTTCGGAAATGTAAAATCCAATGTCTTTTCCTTTCGGATTACCCCAATCTCCGGTGTTTGCAACCTGCAAGCCGATGCGGATATCTACCGCTTCCCTTCCTGTAGTGATCGCGTTTGTGAGAATTGACAATGCAATGTTACTGTGAGTTACATGTTCGGTATCCACAATATCAAGTGTTGATTCCGGATCAGAGGTGCCAATCCCAACAAATGTTTTTCCGCTTTGTTTATAATAAATAACGGTGTCTTCCTGGATCCACGGACCGCCGCCACCACCGCCACCGGATGTAAATGAATGCCATTCACCAGCCATAAATCCTTCAAAATCATCGCCGGAATAACGGATGCTTCCATCAAATTCCTGATCCGTTGTCTGGATCCTAATTGCACCGGCAACATCAATACGCTGTGTTGGATTAACCGTTCCTATCCCTAAAAAAGACCCTTCCTTTAAAATAGTCCTGTCGGTATCATCAAAGGAATCATCACCATAAAAAAGCGCATCGCCACCCAATCGTTGAAAATTTAATGTGGATGCAGTTAAATTCAAAACCGTTCCTACATAATTTCCCACACGCGCCTGTACTCCTTCATAATCAAAAATAAGATTGGCCTCCATTGGCCCGATGGTTACCAGGCCTGTGCCTTCAATCAGGTCAAGATCAATTGACGGGCTGGCTAAATTGCCACCAATGTGCAGCTTTGTATCCGGCTCAAGCATATTCACACCCACATTTCCCCCGGGACGAACAACTATGCGTTTTGTGGTTTGCGAAAATTCATTTTCAGAAATGGAAAACGATCCGTTTATTCCCGGCTCACTGCCGTTGTGCTCATGCCCCAGGATAAATCCATTGTTTGCAACTGTTGCTGTATTTACAATACGCAAAGCTGTTACATTGTTGCCTGAAGATGCTTCCACCTCTAATTTTTGTGTCGGCGTAGTGCTGCCAATACCTACATTCCCATCCGATTCCTGGATGAAGAAACGACTGGTACGTCCGGAAATTAACGACTGATCAATGTTAAAACCAGCGCCATTTTCGGGGTTCAGGTTGAAGAACCAGGTTGCTGTTGTATCACCAACTTTATTAAAACCAGCCAGCGTATCATCATCGCTCATGGCGGTAATTCCAAGTGGGGCCTCAGGAATCAGCGTGTTGATCCCAAAATATATTTCAGTAGTGGATGGTACATTATAGATCGTAATGCCATCATCCGTTTTATGAACGTATGAATCCAGTACAGCGTCAAACTGATCCTGTGTTGGGATATCACCGGTTTCAAAATATGTCTTAAGTTGATCTCTAGGTTCTATTGCCATGAATATTTATTTTTAGTATTGTAATTAATCAATTTGAAAATCATCTTCTACTCCCATAAAATCCACTCCCTTTTCCGGGAATGCTATTCCGTTGCCCACAATAAAATTATTGGCTACCGAAAATGCACCGATACCGAAAGGACGTGGACGCGGCCTGCCTACAGGAGGCGTTGTGCCGGACCCTGAACCTGATGCATGATTGCAATCATCGCAGCCGCAATCACAGGTTGAATCCACCGGCTCAAACGGCGCTGTAACAAGATTATCATCACAGTCGCATTCGTCTGTTTCCAACACATTTATGCTGTGCGCCGGTGCCGATGTAAGCACCGATGCAGAAGTAGTTGCAAATGCTGCTTCAATATTTCTGTTAACAGTAGTACCCATGATCTGGTCCATTTTAAAGCAGGTCACAAAATCAACATACGGTTGCTCTTCCACAAAATTGATGATCATGGATTTGTGAATGGTTCCGCCAAATGATATGTCAGTAACCGAATATGCCCATGGTGCCAGGAATTTTTTAATGTCCTCTTCCAATTTTTGTCCGTAAAATCCATTATCAAATCCCGGTAAAAAACGTACATTAAATTCAACCGCAATTTCTTCGTACAGCGGATTTTTAACGTGTAATTCCACTGCCGGCGGATTGATGGTTTGAATGTATTCTTCAATCTCTGTAAGCAGGATCAAACTTGTTTTTGGTTGTAATGGATTTACTGAATTTTTATTTTTCAGGTCTGCAATCGTTACTAATGATACATGTCCGGGTGCCACTTCTTTAATATCCGTGGATGAAGTATAACGCGTATGGTTCAAACATTTTATTTTGTAGATCGTTGGGAATTTTTCGAGCACCAAATGTTCATAATCCCATATATTCACTGCACGGTGTTTGTGGCGCAAACGCTCACTTACACGCGTATAATATTCATTGCTTTGTTCTTTTATTTTTCCTCCGAAAGAGGCATACGGCTGCTCTACTTTTTCAATGTCCGAATCGCTGTCCACCAGCTCCGTAATAGTATTTGCAGGAAGACTTACCAGTAAATGGTTGGGATCATTTCCATTGTCAACAAACACTGCAGTAACCGCCTGTGTACGTAAATCAATTAATTTGCATACTGCCGATGAATCATTTTTTACCGATGCTTTCAGCCAGCACAAACCGGTTGGTAATAGCGTGTTTGTATTGGTGATTGTTTTGGAAATATCAAAAACAATAATTCCTGAAGTAAGCAATCCGTTGGTAGAATCCGAAAGGATCTTTAACGCCGGGAATTGAATCCACTCGTTGTTTACCATGTAACTCCATTCAACCGGTTGTTTTGCCAGGTCAGGATCTGCGCTTCCTTCTGCCACTTTAAAAAGTATGGAAAGTGTTTCCGGCGGATTAAGGTTTGCACAGCCAATGTACAACGATCCTTCATTCTCATACATCGGTAATAAATTAATAAACGCTGTATTTTTTGTAATGAAAGGATGGTTTTCAGCCACACCAAAAGGCTCAACATGGAAGAATTGGTCCACACGATTGTTAAAGCCGTTCTGACTGTTGTTTATTGCATTATTTAACAATGAAATATTTGCAATAGAAGTATAATTCAACGTAATTTCCGAGATCAGCGGTGTGTAAGGCTCATTCGGTAATGGATACTTATTGTTTGTAATATCATCCACACTTCCCTTTGCAGCTTTCATCGCTTGTGTTGCAAATGAATTTTGAAAATCCTGGTGTCCAAAATCCACATCTTCCAATGCTATGCGTAAAAATCCACGCGGCGTGAAGTTGTCCAATTTTGTAAGCTCCTCCAAACTAAAATCCGCATCGCGGTTATAAAATGCCAGTGCATTGGTAATCGAAATGGTTCTGTATGGCGATAAAGCCGCATCATAATTCGGATTGAATAAGCGTGCTGCATCATTTCCTACGGTGTGTGAAAACGAAAATGCACGTGCAGAAAAAGCAGCACTGGTAGTTGCTGCAGATGTAGCTGCGGAAGATATGCTAACCACGCTTGTATCTGATGCAAGTAAGCTATGCCATTCTTTTCCATCCAGGATATCCACATTTACCCTGAAAGCAGTATTGGAACGCACTCTTTCGGGTGGAAGATAATCGTGGTAATAACCGACAAAACCGGTATCATCCAGTGGTAATCCTTTCCAGGTAATATTAATATCTACGGAAGTTAATGTTTTACTGAACACTTCACTACTGCCAATGTAAAAACCGGAAGTTAATACCGGGCGGTTTCCAAAAGGCTGGAATGGCTTTGAAGCATCCAGCTTCGACTGGTCATTTTGGAGGATCAGGTTTTTAACTCCTTCCACATCTACTGAAATTTGTACGTTGGTAAGCACCAGCGATTTTAATTTTTCGTAAACATAAGGTACAGAAGCTCCCGCAGTGTTTAACACAATTTTCACAACCGGCCACAAGGTGGTAAACGGACTTTTCAAAATATCCTGGCTGTAATTTACAATTGCCGGTTGATCGGTAGTGATGGTACGCACGATCACAATACTGTTTGTACCTGCTGCACCTATATAGATAGAATCAGCAGGTATTTTTGAAGGATCAGCGGATGGTGCGATCCAATCCTTTTCACCGCTGAACAAGATCGTAAACGCATTTTGAAGATCCGCCGTGGTTACGTTCAGCAGATTATTGAACGTCAGGGTCATTTTCACAATCCTGTTTCCTTCTGCCATTTGTAAAACGGGAGAAGCAAATGCAAACCCAACTTCCGCCTGTGTTCTGTCAATCAGGGGCGAATTAAAAGGCAAGGAAGGATCGGCAGGAGCGCCAAATGTTTCCCATTTTTTTTCGTCCCCTTCAATTTCTTTTCCATTGCCGTCAGCCGAATTTGCGATCGGCGACGCGTATAAGCGGCTGTCAAAATCTTTGTTGTAAAACAATGCTTTCAGATCGGTGATCTGCGTGGTGTTCACCACTATATCTTTTGTAGTATCGTATACCAGGTCCACTCCTGTCGCATCTTTTTTTGCATTCAGTGGTGTTCCTTGTGTGATCAGCGTGGATGCAACCTGCTGTGCCAGTCCGAAAATAATAAATACCTGGTCGGGGATCGCATCCTGTTCTTCGAGGCGCAATACATCGCGGTAATAAAAATCAAGATGGCGCTGCGTGATTGTATTTAAATCGTCCTGCGCAATTTTAAAAATTTCGAGGAAAGCAATAAATAATGCATAGTGTGGCTGCGTGGTTTGCCCGGTTTCATCAATCACCATGTTGGTAAAAAACGATTGCCAGTCGCCGTTCACTGCATTGTTCGCATCATAATAATTGATCTCTTTTCCGTACTTGCCGGCAAAAATTATCAAATCCTGCATGCTGCGCTCATCCACCGATACATAAGAGGGCAGCAACGCTTTCAGAAGTCGTTGTTGCTGGCTTGTACCATCCCTCAAAAGAGGATTCCGTGTATTACAATCTTTTATCATTGAGTAACGTCAGTGCCTTCGTTTAAAAAGAATGGGTACACAATATTCGATCGTGTATTGGTACCATTAATTGTAAAATTTATAGTGATCTCCACTTTTCCGTTTAATTCATCCGCATCATAGCTCACATCATTCAGGGTTACACGCGGTTCAAAATAAAGGATCGCAGTTTTGATCAATGATGTAATGTAAGTCGAGAAGGTTGTGTCCAGTGGTTCAAAGATCAGCTTGTCGAGATTACAGCCAAAATCCGGCTGCATCACTCGTTCTCCAACTGTGGTGGAAAGTATAATGATCAGGCTGCTTTTAATATCCAGCTCTGCTTCAAGCATATCCACGGCATTTCCACCTTTCACAAAATTGGGAGGAAAGGACCAGCCTCTGCCTAAAAAGGCTTTCGAAGAATTTATAAAATCGTTTGCTGCCATGTTCTATACTATTTTTTTATCCTAATACTACTGTTGGTTCTCCTACTGCTGCAGATGCACCGCATACACACACATCGCCTGCCCGTAATGCAGGCTTTCCGCCGATGAGTACTGTGGCGCTGCCCATTGTAAACGGGCTGCTTGTTATATGCCCGGTGTTTGGCGGGATCGGACAAACATGATTATCGCCCAATACTGCCGCCGGTTTTTTTCCGATCAGTACGGTTGATACACCCGGCCCGATGATGGTTCCGCCATGGTTTGTTGTATCTCCTACTCTTGCTGCTCCAGGCATTTCTTTAGTTATTAGTCGTTAGTAATTAGTGGTTAGTGTTTAATTATTGAACTGTTGAATTTTAGATTTATTGAATACTTTTGATTTCTCTAATTAATCTGCACTACCGATCCTTTGATCACCGCATTGGCACTGGATGAGACCTCCACTCCACCATTTCCTTCTGCCTTAAATTTTGAGTCGGCGCTTGTTGTAATGTTTACTCCTTCAATAGTGATATCGCCTTTCGCTTTTATTTTTAAATCTTTCCCGCTGGTGATCGCAATCCCGTCTTTCGACATTTCAATTATGTTTTTATTTGAATCGGAGATCGTGATCTTCGAATCGTCTTTGTCTGTTACAATTATTTTATTTCCGCCAGGCGTTAGGATCGTAACGCTTTTTTTATCATCGTCAAATTCCAGCTTTAATTTTTCTTTGGTGTAAAAGCCTTTTTTGAAATTATCCGTTGTGGGTTCCAGCGGTGGTTTGCCTTTTGCATTTTTGCTGTACAGCATTCCCAATATCACAGGCTCTCTTGGATCATCATTCATAAAACCAAGGATCACCTCATCCCCAATTTCAGGATAAAAGAAAGAGCCGCGCTCTTTTCCGGCATCCAGGTTCGCAAGCCTTGCCCATACACCTTCTTCACTTTCACTGATCATGGGTAAATTCACTTTTACCCGGTAATCGTTTTGGGGATCTTCTGTAATTTTTTTTACAATACCTACTTGTAATCCATACACCGAAGGCAATAAGCCGGATGCAGGCATTTCAGTGATGTCGTTGTATTTTCTACTGAACCAATCCTGTGAATAACCAAACTGTATGTCTGTATAATAGGAAGAATCAGCCGAAAGACTGTGCATTACCGAGGATACAAACGCTGTTCCGTTGAATCGTTTTGAAAACTGATCGATCCCGATCAGGTCGCCCGGTTTTATATCATTATAGCCATCAATCTTGGCACGTCCTTTTATTTTTGCCATGCGGCTGCGCAATAATTTAGCGCTTGCCCAATCCTGCAACTCCATATCTTTTACCTGGCCGGAATGCTGCAATGCATATTTATCCAGGCCAATCACACTGGAAAGCTCTGCTCCGCTGGGATTTCCTTCTTCTTTCCCAAGAACAGGCGGCTTGCTTGTTTTCTTCACAATTTTACGTGTGGCATCATCCCACGAGCTTGCTTCCACACTTTTGTATTCATCCCGCGCATCCATCTCCGCTTCAAATTCATACACATTGGCTCCAAAAACAACACTCAGTTTTGGTGTTTGTGTAAAATCTGGTTTGTTCACATTTACTTTTCCATCCTCCACAAATACCAACTGGCCGCTAACATCAGCCCTCGACAATACAAAATCCCAATCGGTACAGAAATACTGCACCATCTCTTCGTGCTGTACCGTGGTTGGATCCAGTTTTCCGGCAAAGGATTTCAGTACATCTTTAATGATGGCATCATCCGTTTTATTTTCAAAAAATTTATTTTTTCTTCCAACCGTAAGCTTTACGGTTTCATCTTTCAGCTCCAGCGTTAACAACATAGGCTGCCCCTGCAATAACTGAATAGAATGTTTGATAATGATCCCGGAAAAAACTTTTTTTTCATTTTGTCCGTGCCCCAGTAATATTTCAACCTTGGCACCGGGAACAAATGTTTCGGAACTACTTGCCGGGTAATCCTGTTCGGGAACACTTCCATCCAGCAATATCAATTGTGCAAATGGAATTTTATTCACACTCCTGGTCACCATCAATGCTGATACAGCATATTTATCCTTTAACGTCTCACCATCTACGGTAACGCGGAAGGACGATGTTGAAATATCCTGGTCTTTAGGAACAAGTGTGGTTAAAAAACTCATAATTATGCAAGATTATCAATTGGTGGAAAAAGCAATTCCATTCCCTGTTTTAACTTCCTGTAATTTTTCAGATTATTTACTTCCGCGATTTTAGGGTACAATGATGGATCATTATATTCTTGTTGACATAATAATGGCAATGTATCTCCTTCTTTTACAACAATCGATTTAGAAAGATCCGGAGATAATAAATTAAGTAATTTAGTTGCCAGCGTAGAAGCTACATTTTCCTCGATCACAAGACTCATTGTCGCTCTCAATGGCCGTCCATCAGGTTCAAACATCGTATACGTAACATCAGCGGATTTTACCACACCGGTCATTATAAATGATCCCCAGATAATCATTACCAGTTTTGGCCGGTGATCTTTATTATCAACAGTATACGCAAGACCTATAAATGTTTCAATCTGTATGTCTACAGTATTAATACCCAATGCACCTAGAATCCCTGAGCTTGGTGATGCCCCTGTACCGTCAAAAAAAAGTTCCATATTTACAGTACGCGGTAAAGTAAGTGTATACTTTTTTGATACATCACCCATGATCGGTATTATACCGCCATCGTAATCTGTACCATAGCTTACAGAAAAACTTGTAGGATTATAAGCTGGTTGATAGGGAATTCCTATCCCCGGGAGTTTTTCATCTCTGTAAAAGATAAATTTCACCTTTCCTAATAATCCGAGTGCAGTTTGAAGACCAGCCATGACTAACGTTCGTTTTCTTGTTTCAACATATTGGCAACCATCGCAAGTGAAGCCTGCGAGTTATTCTTTTTTTTCTCTAAGGGTTTTTCCTTATGCCCGGCACTCTTTTTTTCTTCTGTTACAAAAGCCCGGATCAGCAATTCTTTTATTTCTATTGGCATGATTTAAAGATCTGGCGTTGTTGTTATTTCTTTCCGTTCAAAATACTGATAAGAAAATTCTACCGTTTCAAGTACGATCCCCGATTTTTCTGCATCAAAACCATCGATGTTCCATTTTGTTGGCCAGGCATTGTGAAATACCCATTGCTCCAATGGAACATGTGAAGAGTTAAGCAGCGTTACAGTAATCTGTTTCGGACTGAATTTAAAGCTTTCGACAGCATCCTTAAACCAACCGATCAGCTGCGATCCAACCAGCATTCCACGCTTAAGCACAAGGTTTTCATAACTTGCCCTTACCGGAAGGCGGTGAGTAAAACGATTCTCTCCGCCTTCCTCGTAGGTATGAGAATTAGGCACAGATGCGTTGATCCCGGAAACACTCTGAAAACGAATGTCTGCACCCTCCGAAGGAAAACCTCCGAAATCAACCCTGAAATGAAAACCTACCGGTGGATAATAACTTGGCATAGATCAAAAGATTATGGAGCTTCAAATGTGATTCCTTCGTGAACTAATGTGATCGACTCGATCGCCACTTCGTTACCGGTTGATTTTAACGATGGGCCTTCCACTTTTGACGGCCATGCGCTGATCACTTTCCATACCATTACAGGATCATGGTTCTCATTCAAAAGACTGATCGTAATATCACGTCTGTCGATTTTATTCAACTTAACCGTTGAAATCCACTGAAAAAATTCATTGTCTTTTTCGAAGACTCCTCTTTTTAAAGAAATGTCGCCAAATTTTGGCATTCCAGGCATTTTTGTTACGTTGTAATTAAGCGAGCTTCCTTCACGGTAATCGATCGGTTGAAGTTCTGTTGTTAATCCTGATACTTCTGTAAAACCGATTCTTGTTCCACCCCATTCTACCTGAAAATGGAAAACCGGTATTGGATAAGTTGTAGTTGCCATATTGATTGTTTTTTATTGAGTTTATAATTTAATTTTTATATTATTTACGAATTAGGATTCCTGCAATTTGTGTTCAAATCTTAAGATGATGAACTCTGCCGGACGAACTGCCGCCATCCCAATTTCCACGATCATTCTTCCTTCAAGAATGTCCTGTGCTGTCATGGTAACACCAAGTCCTACACGAACAAAGTAGGCATCTTTTGTAGTTGCACCCGCCAAAGCGCCATCTCTCCACAAACCTGTAAGGAATGCTTCGATCATGCCTTTTATACGTTGCCATGTATTAGCAGTATTTGGTTCAAACACTACAAATTCAGTTGCTTCCGCTACGGATTCTTCCACGTAAATAAATAATCTGCGCACGTTGATGTAACGCCATTCGTTATCGTTTCCGGCAAGCGTTCTTGCGCCCCATACCAATGTTCCTCTTCCTGTAAAAGAACGGATCACATTGATGGATTTACCACTGGTAGCATCCACGTTCAATCCACCCTGCTCTGATGCAGTAACATTGATGGACGGGCCTGTGATGGATAATACGCCTACATTTGCCGGTGCTTTCCACACGCCGCGGTCGTTATCAACACGCGCATAAATACCAGCCATTGCTCCGGATGGATTGAGCTGTACAGTATAAGTAGCTAATTGTGCGCTAATGGTATTGTAAAGCGCAGGATTGTTGTTTTGCAAATTCGCCAGACTGCCCACTGCAAGTGCTGGCAATGTATTAAGGATAGCGTATGCCTGCGTTCTGATCACTGCCAGATCCGACAACATTGTGTTATAGGCTGCTATCATTGCATCTGCGTCTGCTTGTAAGGGTGAAGGAGTTGCATTAATATAAGCATCAACAGCTGCTTTAAATACGCCGCCTGTATCTGCAGAATTAAATGCATTGGTAACATTCGCAGTTAATGTAGGTGCTGCGGCAGCTTTAAAAGCAGCTGGAAGTCCTGAAACCAATAGATCGGCTATTACATTGCCTAAAGGTGATGCAACGACAGCTGCAGAAAGCGGGGGACTTACTTTTAAATCCACGACAAGCATTTTAGCAAGGCTAAACGACTGCTGTGCTGCAAATAATGCAGATTCTATATCATTCAACAAATTAATTGTTTCCGCCGATCCGGCAACAATTCCGGCAGTTGTTGTTTGCGAAGTAACGTGTAATGTATTCAAATTTAATCCAAAACCTAAAGTGGTATTTAAGAATGGATAATAGGATGCACCATATTTTAAATTATCAGGGCCAACACCATTATTTCTAAAATCATCTGCATCTTGTGTAACAGTTTTAGTTGCGGTATGAACAACATCCATGATCACAAAACGATCGCCTAATTTATCACATTGCAGCAGCGCCTGATCATATACCACTTTTCTGTTGGCTGTAGATAAAGAAACGGCATCTGGAAAAAGCAATAGTGTAGGCTCATCGACTTTTGCAATAGCATCCAGTCCGGCTACCATATCTCCGCTGTTTGGAGATACCACCGTAGAGTATAAGCCCACAGGAACGGCATAACAAGGCCCGCCACCATTAGCAAAATACATTTGGAGGTTATAATACATTTTAAATAAAGATTCAGCATTTTCCCCAACTGTTACTGTACGTACGTTTGGTGTTTGCGTTGTATCGTCGTTAACAACAATGGAAAAACTTTGCCCTTGCGCCCCGCCAAATATGGTTTGATATTCCAGAAATGAGGTTAAACGTACAGGTGTATTCAATGGAATTCCAACGCCATTGCTTTCAGCTTTTTCAACATAGCCAATAAAAGCAGGCACTGCAGTAGATACGCCTGCAATAGATGCTGGAAGTACAGGAATTTCTTCAATATAAACTCCCGGTGTGTTATAAGTTGCCATATTATTTTATTTTAAGTGTGAATATTATTTTTTATAAACTTATATTTATGATTAAGACTCCTGTAACTTATGTTCGAATCTCAGGATGATGAATTCTGCCGGACGAACCGCAGCCATTCCGATTTCCACGATCATTCTTCCTTCCAGGATATCCTGCGCAGTCATCGTAATTCCTAAACCAACATTAACAAAATAGGCATCTTTTGTTGTTGCGCCCGCTAAGCCACCATCACGCCAAATGCTTGTTAAAAATGCTTCCGACATTCCTTTTACACGCTGCCAGGTGGCCGCCGTATTGGCTTCGAACACAACAAACTCTGTTGCCTTTTTAATGGATTCTTCTACATAAATAAAAAGCCTTCTAACATTAATGTAACGCCATTCGTTATCATTACCTGCCAAGGTGCGTGCACCCCAAACCAATGTTCCTCTTCCGGTAAATGTGCGGATCGCATTTATAGATTTACCAGAGGTTGAATCCACATTCAGGTTTTCCTGATCATCATCCGTGATTGTGATAGATGGTTGGTTCACTAACGCCAATCCTATATTTGCAGGAGCTTTCCATACACCACGCGCTGCATCTACCTGCGCATACACGCCTGTCATGGCTGCTGAAGGATATAATGTCAATGTGTATTTTGCAAGTTCAATAGTAATCCTGTTGTAAAGACCAGTATCTGCTACTGATCCGGCACCTAAAGAGAATTGTTGATCAAACGGAGGGGTGCCTGCCGCATGGAAACCATTAGAATGAGCGATTGCATGATATGCATTACCACTAAGTCCATAAAAATTTGCAGTAAGTTTAAGCACTAAACCTGCAGAAGAAGCTGTAACATATTGTGAAATCAATGGATCTGTATTAATGCAAATAACTAAAGCAGCTAAACTATCTCCAAGAGAAAGTCCCGGATTGTAATTCCCTGGAGCTGGGCCAGAGTTTGGAATAAATGTTCGTGTAACTGTACCTGAAATATTTATATCAAGAGTATCAGTAGCAGTAAATACAGGTCCATTAAGCGTAAAAGAAGTTGACGCTTGTGTTGGAATAGTAGGGGACACTGTAGTAGTATTTATTGTTGCTAATGTAGCGCCATTATAAGGGCCGGTACCTATAGCTAACCTATTATCAATAATAGCCACATCAGCATCATTATAGAAATAGCCGATCGGCGTGTTCAAAGCAGGATAATACGCACCTACATATTTTAAATTGTTAGCACCAATATCATTATTTCTAAAATTAGCTGCATCTGCAAAAATTGTATTGTTTCCTTCATGAACAACATCCAGCACCGCAAACCTGTTTTGCAATTTTGCACACTGCGCTGCCATATTTTCGTAAACAGTTTTTCTGTTATTATCAGTTAGGAATACAGATTCCGCAGCAACCAGCAATGTAATTTCGTCGATCTGTTCAAAGGTATTGATCCCATTATTAAGGTCAGTTGAAGAAATCGCAGAAGCATTCGTATAGGGGCCAACAGAAGTAATATAACATGTTCCCCCACCATTTGCATAAAACATCTGCACCTGGTAAAATAAAATATAAGTAGATAACGAGGTTGGGTTCGGGATTGGTGTTGATGCCGGCGCAACCGAAATCGTATTATTTGTAAGTGTTCCAGCCAGTGTTACCGTAAATTTTTCATGAAAAGGACCACCAAAAATTTGTTGATACTCTAACAGTGAAGTAATTCTCACCGGGATCATTGTGGCGGGTGTGCCGTCAAGAAGAATTGCTTTTTCCGTGTATCCGGCAAAGCCCGTAATTGCTGTTGGTACGCCTGCTACTGAAGAGCCTAAGGTGCTTATCTCTTCAACAAAAACGCCCGGTGTTTTGTAAGTTGCCATTTGCTTTTTATTTTTTAGTTATGAATTATTTTTTATTTATATGATTACAAAAATTTCTGTGATGCCTGCATTCGCTGTCGGTGTTGTTTGCGCGCTTACCACACCCAATGGAGGGCCTGGTAAATTTTCCATAATAGTCACTGGCGATGTGCTTGGATCCTTTTTAACTGTCAGCCCCATTTTCGGCACTTCAAAAAACGGAATCGTTGTTAAAACCGAAGTAATGATCTTTGCAGGAATCCCATTTACCATTACATCTACCGCCGGATTGAAAGACATTGCAGCATAAGGCGGCACAGGCGCTACCGTATCCTCAATGTCCAATATAACAGGTACTGGCGGCGACGGGTTTACTACGGGCGATTTTAAAAGAAGGATATATTTCCATTGTGTTAATCTTCTCTCAAAGTTCATGTTGTACATCCTGTAATTTGGTGATGGTGGTGGGCCTGCCGAACCCGGATAATTTGCAGCCGCTGCTCCCACAGCAAGAATATCCACAATCCCGAAAACACCCTGGCTTGCCAGTTCATTGTCAATGTATACTGTTTTGGTAACGCTTGCTGCCAGATCAGTCCCGGTTTCAAACTTGTACAATCCTTTAGGTAGTTTGCTAAGGTCCACCGGGTAAAAGAAGCGGTTGGATGCATCCGGCATTATCGTATTCGGATTAGGCGTGGTGGGTGTTACAACCACATTTGCATCATTTGTTATTATTATATATCCCACTGTTCCGGTAGTTTGCGGAAACTGATACGTAAATGTTGCAGGCCTTAAAAAATCCAAAAGCGAATACGTTAAATCACTTGCGGTAACACTTCCTCTATTGGTAAAATAAAGTATTTTACCTGCTGTGTAATCCGAAACACCATCGCTAAGGTTTGTAAAATTTAAAAATTGTGTAAGGTTTAATAATTGCACCGCAAATACCAAACGCACATTACTGAAATTTACGAATGCTGCGCCTGAACTATCCGCTTTGTAAAGCACCCGAAAACCGCTTGCATCAGCCCGGAACAACATGTTATTGTTTTTCATGGCAAGATTTGTACTCGTTGTAGGCACTACAGCAAGGTCTCTTTTGCTGAGATTGTCCGCATAAAAATCGTGTACGATCTGCGTATTAAATAATTTATTATAAGCGATGCCTGCCATTATGCTGTTCTAATTATAAATTAGATGTTTGTAAAGTAATTGCCGAGATCGGCTCATTCTGATTAAGTAACCGTTGCTCCTGGAAGGCGATCAACCGCACCTTGTATAATACCGAAGGCAAATACTTAGCTCCCAGCACTGTCCAGAAATTATATTGCTGCTCAAATGAATACGAGTACAGCTCTACGATCAGTTTTTTCAATCCCGGATCCATCGTCGGACTGGTATCCGGTGTAAATACATTTTTTCCCTGGAAACAGGAAACCACGCGCGACAACTGTTTCAAGCCTTGTTCGTAACCATCCTGATCTGTATGATCCGTTACAAAATTGGCGCATACCAGCATATATAAATTCAACTTTATTTCCGGGTTGTACTGTTCAAAATCTCCGGTAGCATTTCTGAAATTCGTCTGCTGTTCCTTAAACACTTTTTCTTCTTCAATATTGATCAGCGACACACCTACTTTATGCGGTGGAATCGCCCATGCCCCAGAACCGTCTGCCACATTTGTAAGCACAACCAGCTTATCGCCCACATTACCTCCATTTTGCAGATCCAGGTAAATATTTAATTCATCCGTAAGAAACCTAAGTGCTTTATCAATCATTTTTTTTCAGGCTTAATATATTCCATTGCTTACTATATTCACTAAAGCATTCGCCACGTCTTCCATGCTGTTCCCGCTTCCATCTATGATCGGGTAGCTTCTTCCTTTAAGTCCATCCGAAGAATAAAAAGTACCGCTGCGTGCAAGTAAAAAATCATTGATGCCTAAATTTCCATCTTCCAGCGTCCCTTCAATTCCACCTTCATATAATTCAAGTAAGCCATCCTTCACTACATCGTAAAAAACCTCCAGCGCATTTGTGGCCCCTATTTTTCCAAACAAATAAACCCGCATGATCTGGATCCTTCCCGTTACATTGGACCAGCTGCCTCTTGCCCTCCTGTTATTAAAATCATATTCAATGCTCAGCATCACCCGCTCTTCTGCATCAGTAACTACTGCTGCAAATTTTGCAGCCGGAATTTTACTCAGTATATATTTGCACGCAATTAGTTTTTCATTTGCATTCAGGTCGTCCCAGTTTGCATTGATATCATCCTCCACCTTATCCATTATCAGCGCTTTGATCTCACGTTGCAAACATTTCCAGTCTTTAAAACCATAAGCGGCACCCAATGCATTAAAGCCAAAACGATCAAAATTTTCAATCCCCGAAATATCCTCGTATTCATCCGGTAATGTATTTGCAACCATGAAAGGAGCATTTCCATCCAGTTCCGAAACATCATATATATCCAGATCGGAAACAGGTATATCATTTATTTTATAGGCGCCTAATTTCATCTGCTTTATTATTTTACTCTGAATATTTCTAATTTTCCTTCATACATCGTTTGTGTATTTAACAGAACCGATTGTGCACGAAACTGAATTACATAATCTTTATTGGTTCCGGTTAACACTACGTTTGCGGTTGCCACGATGGAATTTCTTTCATTCGAATTTGTAGCCTGCATCACCAGCGTTTGCCCAACAGCAGCAGCGGTACCCGTTACATCTGCAAGCCTGTACTCGCCCAGTGAAGTTGTGTTGGATGCCACGCACGACCACATGATCCGGTAAGTTCCGGAAAGTGTGCCTGTAGATATTTTTAAAGGTGGAGTAACCGGGCTTGTCACCGGCGGTGTTAATCCGAATGTTTGAAACGTTGTGCTGGAAGTAGAGCTGGTCATCACCACCTCCAGCATGTTATAATCATTTCCGAATACAGAAGTTATTAATTTCCAAACTGCAGCTCCGCTGGCGGCGTTCACACATACATATTCGTTTTTGCTAACCGTGTTTATCCAGGTAGATCCTATGGAATATCCTTGCGTTGTATCATTTGTTGCAGCAGGATCTGCGGTAGCAGCAAAATTTACTTTTGTATTCTGTACATTGCTAAACGTTGCAAATTTATCAGCAACCAGTTTTTCAGTTGGATAATGTGTATTATCCGGCGTTGCCTGAAATGCAGATACTTTATTTGCAATATTTTCAGCAGTAAATCCTAAACTGTTTTGTTTTAATGCCAACTGGTCCGAAACTAATTTTTCAGTCGGGTAATGGGTATTATCAGGAGTTGCCTGGAATGCAATTACTTTATTTGCAATATTTTCAGCAGTATAACCTAAACTATTTTGTTTTAATGCCAACTGGTCCGAAACTAATTTTTCAGTCGGGTAATGAGTATTATCCGGTGTTGGCTGAAATGCAATTACTTTATTTGCAATATTTTCAGCAGTAAACCCTAAGCTATTTTGTTTTAATGCGAGTTGGTCCGAAACTAATTTTTCGCTCGGATAATGTGTATTGTCCGGCAGCGACTGAAATGCAATTACTTTATTCGATGTGTTTTCAGCAGTATAACCTAAATTATTTTGTTTCAGCGCCAGTTGGTCTGCTACTAATTTTTCACTTGGATAATGTGTATTGTCCGGTGTCGATTGAAAAGCAATTACTTTATTGATGGTATTTTCAGCAGTGTAACCTAAATTATTTTGTTTCAGCGCCAGTTGGTCTGCTACTAATTTTTCACTTGGATAATGTGTATTGTCCGGTGTTGACTGGAAGGCAACAACTTTATTCGATGTGTTTTCAGCAGTGTAACCCAGCAGATTTTGTTTTAATGCAAGCTGATCCGATACCAGTTTCTCGCTTGGATAATGCACATTGTCCGGTGTTGCCTGGAAAGCACTTACTTTATTCGCATTGTTTTCGGCTGTGTAACCTAAATTATTTTGTTTCAGCGCTAATTGATCAGCAACTAACTTTTCACTTGGATAATGTGTATTATCGGGTGTCGACTGAAATACAATCACTTTATTTGCGGTATTCTCAGCAGTGTAGCCCAACAAATTTTGTTTCAGCGCCAATTGATCAGCTACCAGTTTTTCGCTTGGATAGTGAATATTATCCGGAATTGCCTGGAACGAATTCACCCTGTTTGCCGAATTTTCAGCAGTATAACCCAGTAGGTTTTGTTTAAGCGCCAATTGATCCGCAACCAGCTTTTCGCTTGGAAAATGAATATTGTCAGGTGTGTTCTGGAATGCACTTACTTTGTTTGCTGCATTCTCCGCTGTATAACCCAGCGTATCCTGCTTCAGGTTCAACTGGTCGGCAACAAGTTTTTCACTTGGATAATGCGTATTATCCGGAGTTGACTGAAAGGAACTTACCCTGTTTGCTGAATTTTCAGCAATATAACCCAACAAATCCTGCTTCAGCGCTAATTGATCAGCAACCAGTTTTTCACTTGGATAATGTATATTATCCGGAGTCGGTTGAAATACAGTTACCTTGTTTGCTTCATCCTCCGCTGTATAACCCAGCGCATCCTGCTTTAAATTCAATTGATCTGCAACCAGCTTTTCACTTGGATAATGCATATTATCCGGAGTTGGCTGGAATGTACTCACCCTGTTCGCTGCATTCTCTGCAGTATAACCAAGTAGATTTTGTTTTAATGCAAGTTGATCTGCAACCAGTTTTTCACTCGGATAATGAATATTATCCGGAGTTGGCTGGAATGTAATTACCCTGTTCGCTGCATTCTCTGCAGTATAGCCAAGATTTGCCTGCTTTAATGCCAGCTGATCAAACACAAGTTTTGCGCTCGGATATTCTGTATCATTGGGTGTGCCGGTAAAAGATGTTATTTTATTTGCCTCATCTTCGGCAGTATAACCAAGCAATGGTTGTTTGGAGTTCAGCTCATTGTTGGTTTTATAAGCCGACCATGGCCGGTTTGCAGAAACTCCCGAATCACCAAACTGAATAGTAAAATCAACCGCTGCAGCACCATCATTTATTGTTATTGATCCATCACTGTTGGTAATTCTCTTAAATTCTAAAACGGTGCTGTTTTTCCCCTTGTACAATCCGGCTCCGCTCCCTGCAACATTTGCTGCATCTGTGATCGCATCACTGTTATCGATCTTTTCCCACAGTGTTCCGTTATAAATTGCCCAATCGCCAACTTCCCAATCCGAAATCTCATTGGGAGGCGTATTCAGGATTGTATTTCCTGCTGTATTCACTACATAATAGTCACCGATGTTTGGTGTGATCGTATTCAGGTCCGGAGAATTTGTACTGGCATTCCATGTACCTTTGTAGGTAACAGATCCGGGCAAACCGCCTGCGATCTTATTCCAGTAATTTATATTAAATGCACCCTGAACAGTAGTAGTGTTCGCCTGGTAAATTAATTGATTATAGATCACCGCATCCCCGGTAACATATATTAGCGTCGGGTCATAATTTTTTAATCCGAGAACATACCGGTCGTCAATAAAACTTACGGTCGAATCAATCAGCGTATCAAACTGCTGAGAAGTAGGTATGGATCCCGGAGTAAAGAATCCCTTAAGCACACTTTTAGATACAACTGCCATGAATTTATTTCAGGATTTATAAGTAGTGGTTCTTGCTTTGCTTTTTAATTACAGTAAATTAAGTTCAAAAGCTGTATTGAACACAAGGACAGTTTTTTTATAAATCAGACAGTGTAGAATAGTAGTATCAAAAATCAATTAATAGATTATCAATGTGTTATGATTTATTTTTTCATAAAATAAATTAAGGAGGTGTTTTTTTATTTTATAAATCACAATAAAATTTCAAGCCGTTCGTTGCGCATTTTTTTTGCACAGACAAGCAGTTTAAAATAAAAGAAACAGAAATAAAAATGGATATAACAAAACAACGAAAGGGCTGTAACCACTAATTATATTACAACATAGGATGGTGTATTTTTTTTTGAGATAATTTTTGATTCGATCCATTTGTGAACCGGTATCACTTCATGCGTATAATAATTCCATGCATTCAGCGATTCTGTTGAAGAAAGATCCTGCAGCAGCTCAAGCAGCCGGTTTGTCGGACTTGCCGAAAAGCCTGTAGATGCAAACTCATTGAAAGCCTTGTAAACAATTTCATCCCTGTATGCCATCTGCTTATTATTGCGGCTCATTGTTTTTCTCAGGGCTTCAATTGCAGAATATGCCTGATCATAATCCATCAGCTCAATCATGCACATCAATCGCAGATAGCGGATTCCAAGATCCCAGCGGCTTTTATCCTTATTGATCTCCAACGTCTGGTTACTGATAGCCAGTGCTCTCCGCGGATTTCCTAATTTGAATAACGTTGCCGCCTCAAAAAATAAATATTTATCATGACGGAATTCTCCCATATTCATGATCGGATATTTCAATAATTCCGTAATGATCGAAAGTGCTTTATTATAAGAGCTTCCGTAAAAACAGGCGGAAAATTCCTGCTCCTTCGAGATCATAAAATTAAAGCTGCCTGGAGAATAATACTCCTGGGCCTTTTGTGCACTCACGATCGAATCATCCACATTACCTTTGTAAACATGGCAAAGACTGATATTATCATACACAAAACCTACACGCTCCTTCCGGTACAAATGCTTATGTTTTTTCAAAATATTCAGGATATCAAGACATATATCAATCCCACTATCATGCTTATTATTCCTTAATAATTCATCTAACTGGAAAAATTTTTGCGTGTACCTTATCGATGCAGAACCCGTTACATCAACATACTCTTTCATTTCCGCGATCCCCTCTCTCAGAAATTCCCTTACATGATCCGTTTGATCCGTTTTTGTTTTAGCCCTGTGTGCTAAATCCTGACTTGCAACCAACTCAAAATAATAGCTGTTTGTCTTTAACAAAGCTTTGTACGCATAATGGTAAAGATCGATCTGTTTTTCAATAGCTGCTATTTCTGAAAACCCTTTACGGATTACGGTCATTATTTTCTTAAAATTCAGCGCCTCCACCAGCACGTCATACAATTCATATTCTTTTGCCTCCTTAATGATCTCGCTCAGCAAATGATACATCACCGACGTTTCTACTTTATATTTTTTGCGGTACAGCACACGAAACTGGACAATTTTTTTCCTGATCCGCACCACCTGGTAATCCGAATGATCAAACAGCTGTTCTTTCGATAACACAGCATCGGAGCTAAGCACCTCCAGCACAAATTGAAAAAGCCTTGATTTTAGTTTGGCGATCGCCAGCAGTTTTTCCTGCCCATATACCATCACGGATAACTCCTTATCCTGGATAAATTTCCCGTTCTCAGAAAGAATAATGGAAAATAGCTCAGCCATAAACAGGCTTTCTGCATCTGCATTCACTTTCTTAAACGAACCCTTTATTGTTTTAATCTCTTCCTGATGTAAGCCATTGAGCAGTGAAAACAATTCTATCATAAAGATGGATTTAAAATGCAATTTAAAAAAAATGTCACAGACAGCCAAAAGTGTCCATTGAAATGAAATATGAATGAACTCCCTTTGCTTAAACCAATAAATCTACTCATCATGAAAAAGTTAAGCAAAATTTTGTTCAAAGGCTTCGTGTTCGCAAGCCTTTTTACAGCAACAACAATTATTTTATCAACTTCCGGAGTACCCGCCGTTAGCGAAGCACACGCCGATGCAACCTACACGCAAGTTGATAGTTATTTGTGCGCTCACGGCTACACCGTAATGACGCTTCAACCGATTACATGGTACAAAACCAGCGACTGGATTGCCACAACCGTAAAAAATTCAGTTAATTATCAAACAACGGTGCACGTTTCAGGCTCCAATATTATCGGGCATGACGACGTAATTATGTAATTTTTAATGTATTTGCCATGGAAGTAATTTTTCATGGCAAATACATTTATATGAAAAAACTTCAAATAGTCATTCATAGTATTTTTCAGGAAAAAAATTCCTCTTATTTTTGTTAACGGCAATTGGGGGATGAGTAGAGGGTTTCTTTAACGCATATGTTTCCACGAAGTTTCATTTCTTTATATTATTTTAACAATTTACTAATCTGATCGCGCACTCCGCAAGGCAATAATTTTAATACAATTTACAGGGAATCGCAGGCTAAAAAAACATTTTCAACCTTTTCTCCTAAAGCTTATTGACTTTTCAAAAAGTAAATGTTATTTGATATAATTTAGCCTTACAATAGTACCGGCCTCAAATTTTCCAATGATTTATTTATTAGTTTAGTTGAACTTTATAACAAAAAAACTACTTATAATGAAAAATATATATTTAATAATTATTATCGGTTTTCTTTTTATGGGGTTCAAAACTAATTCAATACCATCAAACTCAGTATCGGAGATGGAAATGTCTTTATGCGATCAAACCTGGATCTACGAAAATACTACCTATATAATGTCTGATGACAAGGATGAAGGATCTTTATTTTTCAAATGTAAAGATCACACTTATTCATTTAAAGGAAGTTCTGAATCTGCTGATTTAATAAGAATGGAAGCATTAGGAACAGGCAAATGGAAAATTATTACCTCAAATAATATTGAATTTTTTTTAGTTCTTAAAAACAAGGATACATTAGGGATAGAATTTGGAATCGACAGTAAACTCTGGAAGGAAACTCTCATTCTTACTCAAAAAAGTAAAACACTTGAAAATCCTTCCTTCTTAAACATATTTTATCAGAAATGAAAAACGGGATCACTTCGGAAAAAAAACCTTTATTGGCACAGTTGTCAAGCATAATAACAACAATCCTGGCCATAGTAGGAACCATTGTAGGGATCTGGGAATTCAATTACCAACAACGAGTCACTCAAACTCAGATTTTTAAACAAAAAATATGGGAACTGCGACAGTCTGTATACACCAATATTGCCAAAGCAACCGGAGAAATAATTGTTTTTAGGAATGATAAAAAAGCGCTCGATTCCATAAAAATAAAATATCAGAATTTATACTATTCATTCATGCCCATGTGTGAAGATGCCACAGTAGAAGACAGTCTCATCGCTTTTAATGTTCAATTTGAGATATACCTAAAACAAATGGATGCTAAAAAACAAATGGCTGACAGTCTTTTAAAAAAACCCAATGCCAATATTGAACGGCTACTGCAGAATATTAGTGAAAAACAAGGTGATCTTTTAAAGCATGCACAGATCGGCTTTGTAAAATCTCTTGGAGTTTCCATGAAGCATGTAGAAGATGTGCTGATTGAGCCTAAAAATTAAATAAGGAATTAATCTGGATCAGCTCCTGTTTTAGAACATTATTTCTTTTGAACACCCAATTCGATAAATGTATTTTTAATTCAATCGAACTAAATCCCGAACAATTAGCTGTAAAAACAAAAAACCTACAATCAAACGATTGTAGGTTTTCATTTCGATCTTTTACGTAGCCCGTAGGGGAATCGAACCCCTGTTTCCAGGATGAAAACCTGGCGTCCTAACCCCTAGACGAACGGGCCATTATTTTGGGAGTGCAAATGTATATGAAAAATCTATTTATGCAAAATATTTTACTCATTTTCTGCAAAAATTAATCGAGTCCGTCGCTATCTGCCTGAAAACGAAAGCCTAAACGTTTTCCTGTCTTGATCTGCATACTCTCACTCGCTGTCTGCATATCCAATACCGACACCTCTTTGATCGCATCGAACGGCGGCGTAAACAGGTCGAAATTCATACAATATAAAATACTCGATTCCAGGATCGCTTTTACTGCAGTTTCATCAATTACCGAATGAATAAAATCATTGTATAAAAAGCCCAGTTGCCTTTTCCCTTCTGCAAAATAATGATTTTCCTTATTGATGAACACCCGCCCGATCACATAGCCCAGATCGTTCACACGATTATAGGTGAACGAATCATTTAAAAAGTTGTAAATGTTGATGATCCCGCAAAAAGCCCGCGAATTGTCTTCCTTCACATACGAGCTTTTCCAAAGCTGATGCCCCTTGTCAAAATCAAAAACATTGGTATGCATCGCAAAGATCAGCAAATCGCCCGCCACACGCAGCTCAAATTCAAACTCCCCCTTTTCCTTAAACTCAATCACTATGCGCTTATCTACCGACGACATGTCTTTTTTAAGCTCCGTAGCAATCAACTTTGCCGTTGCTTTCATTGTCTTAAAAGCATTCAGCGTATTCACATACACATCCTGCTTCATACTCGATTTTTCTTTGAGCGTTCGTAAGATCAGCTCGTGCGGAGTTTGTTTTTCCATATTGTCAGCTTTTAATGCTCAATTTGCCTAGTATGCTTTCGCAAATACCACCCGCTGTGTGGATGGCTTCCCCGAATAAATACACTTCCCGGCTTCCTGCTTATTGTTCAATGGGATACAACGGATCGTCGCTTTTGTTTCATCCTTGATCTTTTGTTCTGTTTCCGGTGTTCCATCCCAATGTGCAAGGATAAACCCCGTTTTTCCTTCCAGCACTTCCCTGAACTCCTCATACGTATCCACTGTCGTTGTTTTTGCTTCACGCATTGCCAGCGCCTTTTGGTACAAATTATCCTGGATCTGCGTCAGCAAATGTTCCACTTTCGTTTCCAGGTCAGCCTGTTGCAGTGTTTCCTTTTCCATCGTATCCCTCCGCGCCACTTCCACGGTTCCATTCTCCAGGTCCCTGCCACCGATCGCAATCCGTACCGGAACGCCTTTCATCTCATATTCTGCAAATTTCCAGCCCGGACGCTGGTTATCCCTGTCGTCGTATTTCACAGAAATCCCTTTTGCCTCCATTGCCTTTTTCATCTTATTCACCACTTCCGAAATTTCTGCCAGCTGCTCTTCACTTTTATAGATCGGCACGATCACTACCTGGAATGGCGCCAGTTTTGGAGGCAATACCAATCCCTTATCATCCGAATGTGACATGATCAAAGCTCCCATCAGGCGGGTGGAAACGCCCCAGGACGTCGCCCAAACATAATCTTGTTTTCCTTCCTTGTTTGCAAATTTCACATCAAATGCTTTCGCGAAATTTTGTCCCAAAAAGTGAGATGTTCCAGCCTGTAATGCTTTTCCATCCTGCATCAGCGCTTCAATACAATACGTTTCATCCGCTCCTGCAAAACGTTCGTTCGCTGTTTTAAAGCCTTTCAATACCGGCATTGCCATAAATGTTTCCGCAAAATAAGCATACACATCCAGCATTTTCTCCGTTTCAATTACCGCTTCTTCCCTTGTAGCATGAGCCGTGTGGCCTTCCTGCCATAAGAATTCCGTTGTACGTAAAAATAAGCGCGTACGCATTTCCCAACGCACCACATTCGCCCATTGATTGATCAGGATTGGTAAATCACGATACGACTGGATCCATCCCTTATAGGTACTCCAGATGATCGCCTCACTCGTAGGGCGTACAATCAGCTCTTCCGTTAATTTTGCATCCGGATCAACAATCAGTTTTCCTTTATTATTCGGATCTGATTTTAAACGGTAATGAGTTACCACTGCACATTCTTTTGCAAAACCTTCTGCGTTGGTTTCCTCTGCCTCAAACAGGCTTTTTGGCACAAACAGCGGAAAATAAGCATTCATGTGCCCTGTTTCCTTGAACATTTTGTCAAGCGCCTGCTGCATTTTTTCCCATATTGCATATCCGTAAGGCTTAATCACCATACAGCCTTTTACAGCCGAATGTTGTGCCAGATCAGCTTTTTCAACCAGTTCGTTGTACCATTCCGAATAATTTGCATCACGCGTTGATAATTCCTTGCTCATAATCTTTTTTTTATGGTATAGTATTTGTAATTTTAATACTTGAAATAAGGCAACAAAAATATAAAATAAACCTTTTACCTTTTCGTTCGTCTATAATATAAATAAAATTAATAGCATCCCCATTTTACTAATAACAACTAAAATGAAAACTTATTTAAGCATTTTTACGATCCTGGCACTTAGCTTCACAGCTTGCACAGCACCTCAGGGGGCTGCTTCCGGTGCGTACAGCGATGATGTATATTATTCATCCAAAGATGCTTCAGCAGCAAAAGAAAAACAAAAACAAGAGCAGCAGGAAGAAGAACAAAGAAAAGCAGAGCAGGCGCAAAGAGAGCAAAAAGCACAGGAAGCAGAACAAGCTGCTGCTGCACGAAATAACGAAAACACCAACACCGCTGCCGGAACCGATGATTATTACCAGGGAACAGGCGAGGCAACTACTCAAAATGCAGACAATATCACTAATAACTACTACAATCAGCCATTTAACTATGACGATTATTATGATTATGAATACGCTACCAAATTAAGACGTTTTCATAACAATGTAGGTAGCTACGGTTATTACGATGATTATTACACCAACTCTTACTGGTACTCCGGAAACCCTTATAACTACGGTACAAGCGTGTACATGGGCTATAATTTCTGGGGCCCGTCTTACAACTCATACAGCTATTGCCCTTCCTATAACTGGTATGGCGGCTACGGCGGTGGATTCGGTGGCGGTTTCGGATATGGCAACTATGGCTATAATCCATACGGATATGGCGGTTACGACCCGTATGGTTACAATCCATACGGATATGGCTACAATCCTTATGCTTATAACCCTTACGGAAATGGTTACGGTTATCCTAACAACTATTTTAACAGCTACGATAATAACAGCTATTATTACGGGCCTCGCGGCACCACTGGATCAAACGGAAGAACAACAGCACAGCCTACATTAGCACACCGTTATATGGAAACAGTAGAAGCTGAAACAAAAAGGCCTTTTGCTGAAACACACGGACGTGCAAACAATCCCTACATGCAGCCTACAACGGTAAACGATTACATGTCGTCGAAACCGGCAAGCAACAATGTAAGCGACCGCCCGACATACAACACAAGGCCTGCAAATTCAACGTATACGCCTAATACAGGCAACATGAACGGTACAAAACCGGCTGTAAACGAAACAAGGCCAACAGAGCAACGTCCTGTGTATAACAACAAACCGGCTACACAACCTACAGATAATGATTATTATCAAAAACCACAAACACGCCCAACGCAGCAATCACGTCCGGTAGAACAGCCAACGCAACAACAGCCACAATATCAAAAACCTCAAAACGAACGGCCGAGAGAAACCTACCAGGCTCCACAATCAGCTCCGGCCCCTACACCTCATTACAATTCGGGTAGTAGCGGAGGAAGCAGAGGAGGATCTGCACCTAGTTCCGGTGGAGGATCAAGATCCAGTTCCGGCGGTGGCGGAGGAAGAAGAAGATAATTTTTTTAAGCTTTAGAAATCATGCAAAAACGAATCTTAATATTAGGAATAGGAATGGTATGCGCGTACGCATCGGTTGCTCAAAACGACATTGATGCCATGCGTTACTCACAACTTACATTTGGTGGTACAGCCCGCTTTGCTTCCATGGCAGGATCCATGGGCGCTTTGGGTGGTGACATTTCCACCTTGAGCACAAACCCGGCAGGGATCGCTGTATACAAAAAAACAGAATTAACGATCACTCCTTCCATCTTCGCACAAAAAACCACCTCTACATATAACGGCACTACTGCCGACGATGGCAAGCTGAATTTTAACCTTGGCAATATCGGGCTGGTGGCAACCGCTAATTTAAAGGACAATTCCAGCGGCTGGCAAAATGTGAATTTTGGATTTGGATATAACCGCACCAATAATTTCCAGGCGCGCTCCAGCGTGCAGGGATACAATACTAACAGTTCTTTACTGGATGTGTTTGTTGCAAATGCACAGGGTCACGACCCTTCCGACTTTGATCAGTTCTCAACCGGACTTGCATGGCAAACGTATTTGATCAACCCGGCAGATACGTCCAACGACTTACGCTATAATCATGTTATTCCGCATTACGGTGAATACCAGCAAAAATCCCTGGAATCAAAAGGTTCGATGGGCGAAACATTTTTTAGCTTTGGCGCCAATTACAAAGATAAATTTTTGATCGGCGCTACCATCGGCTACGTAAATGCCCGTTATGTAGAAACAAACCAGTATTCCGAAACCGATGTAAAAGATACGATCCCTAATTTTAATTCATTCACCTACACACAAAACCTTACCAGCAAAGGAAAAGGACTTAACTTCAAAGTAGGTGTGATCGTGAAACCTACAGACTGGTTGCGCTTAGGGGCTGCCATTCACACCCCTACCGTGATCAGCATGTCGGACGTATATAGCAGCAGCATGCAATCTGATTTGGGAGGCGGAATTAAATACGACACTACTTCTGCAGAAGGACGTTTTGATTATACTGTTACCACTCCATTCCGTGCGATCGGAAGCGTTGGCTTTGTGATCAATAAAATAGCTGTGATCAATGCAGAATATGAATATGTGGATTACAGCACTGCCCGTTTGCATTCATCACCTGAAGTATTCAGCGATGTCAATTCAACCATCAGTACAAAATACAATTCAACCGGCAATATCCGCGTTGGCGGTGAAGTCCGCTTCGATCCTTTTGCTTTCCGCTTAGGGTACGCAATGTACGGAAGCCCGTTCCGTAATGGCGAAAACGGAACTGCTGCACGCAATAGCTACACTGCAGGCGTGGGTTACAGGCATAATAATTTTTTCCTTGATTTCGCTTATGTACTAACCATGTACCGCGAATACAATTACTTATACGATCCATCGCTTACCTCACATGTGGAAAGCAATTACAAAAGCTCCAGCTTTATGCTGACTGCCGGCGTGAAATTTTAATTGGAATTTTTTATAATAAAAAAACGTCTTCCTGATTTCAGAGAGGCGTTTTTTTTGTTTTACTCAAGGGCGACTCGGTTTAAATTAAAAAGCCTTCTGAATATCCCCATCTGCACAGATTTTCTATTTTTGCAGAAATAATCCGTCAATGATCAACCTACTCCCCGGCTATCTGCAAAAAAAAGCAGGTATTTTATTTTTTCTCTTTCTAATCACTTGTTCTTCTTTTTTGGCTGCGCAGACCGAAGCTGATAAAACATACGCAGAGCAGGCTTTTATGACGTATAAAGTGCTGGACAAGTATCATTACAAGCCACAACTGATGAATGATGCGCTCTCGCAAAAAATAAACAAAGAGCTTATAAAAGCGCTTGATCCCTCGGGCTTGTATTTTACAAAAGCAGATATTTCAGAATTAAAAAACTGGGATACAAAGATTGATGATGAGATAGAAAACAAATCGGTTAACTATTTAACAGCGATCTCCAATTTGTATCTAAAAAGATTGAACCGCGCAGATAGCATCATCACGTTTATAACCAACAAGCCTTTTGATTTTAATGAAAAGGATACGATCTCTTTTCAGCTGAAGGAAACAGAAACAAATTATCCTGCCGATGAAAAAGCGCTTGTAAAACGCTGGGTTAAATACCTGAAATACCAGACCTTAAAATATTTGTATACACCAACCGATGAAGACAAAGATCCCTTTTCGGAAGAGATAAAAAATATCCTTGTAAAAGAACCGGAAGCACGCAAAAAAATAGCCCTGCGCAACAAACGATCAATCAAGCGTATTACAGAGCATGCCGGAGGTTACAACGATTACATCGCTTCACAATATGTGAATAAGCTGATCGCAGTTTATGATCCTCATTCTTCTTTTTTTTCGGCAACGGAAAAGCAAAATTTTGAAGCTTCTCTTTCTACGAATGAACTCACCTTCGGTTTTTATTTTGATGAGAATGAAAACGGTGAGATCGAGATCGTTTACATAACACCAGGCGGCTCGGCCTGGAAATCCAATCAGCTGCACAAAGGCGATGTGGTGTTAAAGATCAAACCGGGGCATGGGAAGGTGATCGACCTTACATCGCTGAGTGCAGATGAGGCTATGGACGAGATGGCGGCATTTGGTGATAACGAAGCGGAATTTACGGTGCGTAAAGGTAACGGACAGATCATAGATGTGCCATTGATCAAATCGAAGGTACACTCGGAAGAAAATACAGTAAAAAGCTACATTTTAAACGGAGATAAAAAGGTTGGCTACATTTCGCTGCCAAGCTTTTACACCGAGTTTGAAAATAAAACCCCGCTTGGATGCGCCAACGATGTGGCCAAAGAAATTGTAAAACTACAGGAAGAAAATGTGGAAGGCCTGGTGCTGGATTTACGCTACAACGGCGGTGGATCAGTAGCAGAAGCGATCGGGTTGAGCGGATTGTTTATTGATGAAGGCCCTTTGTGTATTTATAAATCGCGGAATGAAAAACCTTACCTACTGAAAGATTTTAATCGTGGTACAGCATACAGCGGCCCGTTGGTAGTTTTAGTGAACGGGCTGAGCGCTTCGGCATCTGAAATTTTTGCAGCATCGCTTCAGGATTATAACAGGGCCGTGATTGTGGGAAGCTCTACATACGGTAAAGCAACCGGACAAGTGATCATTCCGCTGGATACAACCTACACGATGCCCGAAATTATGGCCGGCGCATTGAGTGGAAAAAGCAGCAAGCTTGGTTATATTAAAATTACTACAGAAGGTTTTTACCGCGTAACCGATGCTACACATCAGAAGCGCGGCGTTTCACCGGATGTAAATTTACTGGAGCCTTATTTTTATGAAGAGTACAAAGAAGCATCGAATGAATACGCACTTTCAAACGACAGCATCACTAAGAAGGTAACATACATACCGCTCCCGGTATTGCCTGTAGCGGCATTGCGACAAAAAAGCGAAAGCCGTTTGAGGGATAATCCGAATTATGTGCGTTTAAAAAAGATCAATGATTCATTAGCACTGCTGTCAAATACGGAAGAAAAATACATCCTGAATCCGCAATTTTTCAGGAAGAATGAAAAAGTAACACAGCAGTTACTGGATGACATGGAAAAGAATTTATACGATTCCACCACCACGTTTACTGTCACTAATAACAACTATGATAAGAAACTCATCGGTTTTGATGAGTCCGGCAAGGAGATTAATGAACGCTCGTTGAAAACGATCGGGGAAGACATATATGTAGAGGAAGTTTACTTCGTTTTAAAAGATTTAATTACTTTTGGCAAAACTCAATAAAACCACTACTAAAATCTACTTACAAATGAAAAAAATTACGCTGCTGACGATTGCCATGACTGTACTTTTCGGCATTTCCGGATTTGCCCAGTCTGCCGGTGAGTACATAGACAAAATGTCGAAAGAATTTAAAGATATTTCTGCAGACATGTGGGATTATACAAGTGCGGTTGCACATGGAAAAAGCGCGCGAAAAGTGGAGAACAGAAGAAAAGATGTATTGAAATCAAACAAGGATGCGCAAACAAAGATCAAAGCCATGGGTGCTTTTGAAGGCGATAATACACTGAAAGATTCGGTGCTTGCTTTCCTGAATTTAAGCTACAATGTGATCAATTACGATTACGCAAAGATCGTGGACATGGAAGATATTGCAGAACAATCGTATGATGCCATGGAAGCGTATTTGCTGGCGCAGGAAAAAGCAAATCACAAACTGGATGTATCCAGCGAAATGATGGATGCGCAGTACTCGGATTTCGCAAAAAAGCACGGCATTACGCTGGTTGCCAATGATGATAAAACAGAGAAAAATTTAAAGATCGCAGGAGCGGCCTTTAAATACTACAATGTAGCTTACCTGATCTTTTTTAAATCATACAAGCAGGAAGTATACATGATCGATGCATTGAACAAAAACGATGTAAATGCGCTGAAACAAAATGCAGATGCACTTTCAAAATTTTCCGATGAAGGTTTGGCGAAGCTGGATACAATGAAAGCGTTAAAAGGCGACAATACCTTAAAGCTTGCCTGTAAAGACATGCTGGATTTCTACAAAAAAGAAGCGACTGCAAAGATCCCGGTGATTGTGAACTTTGCAGTAAAAAAAGAAAATTTTGACAAGATCAAAACCGCAATGGATGCAAAAGATGCAAAATCAAGAACAAAGGAAGATGTAGATGCTTTCAATGCAGCAGTAAATGATTTCAACAAAGCATCGAATGAGTACAACGCTGTGAACAATGAGTTGAATACAAACAGGACAAACCTGTTGAACAAATGGAACACAGCTGTTGCTAACTTTTTAGACAAGCAGGTTCCGAAAGCGAAATAATTTTCAAGAACAAAATGATAATAAAAAGCCCTGCCAGAATTTAACCTGGCAGGGCTTTTTATTTCTATGCACTTCTTTTACCACTAAGGCATAAAGCCTGGCGCCTACGTGTGATTAACAATAAATCAGCTTATTGCAAAACAAGAAATCATTTCATCCATCTATTAACACAAAAAAAGAGCGTCCAAACCTGAACGCTCTTTCTAAAATATACTTTTAATACTTATGCTTTTTCAGCAACTTTTCCGGTTAAGATTTCGGCATCTACCAAAATTCTTCCGCAATGCTCGCATACAATCACTTTTTTGTGTGTGCGGATATCTAATTGACGCTGAGGCGGGATTTTGTTAAAACAGCCACCGCAAGCATCACGCTGAACAGTTACAACACCCAAACCATTCATCACGTTTCCGCGAATCCGTTTGTAAGCATTCAATAAACGCTCTTCGATCAATGCTTCAGAAGCTTTTGATTTTTTCAACAATGATTCTTCTTCTTTTTCGGTTTCAGCAACAATTTCGTCCAGCTCTTTTTGTTTCAGCTTCAGGTCTTTTTGTCTTTCCTTTAATTCTTCTTCCGATTGTCCGATAATTTCTTTCTTGGTAATAATGCTCGCTTTGTATTCTTTAATGCGTTTTTCAGCCAATTGGATTTCCAGGTTCTGGAATTCAATTTCTTTAGTGATCGCATCATACTCACGGTTGTTGCGTACTTTACCTTGCTGTGCTTCGTATTTTTTGATCAATGCAGCTGCATCTTTCATTACGTTCTTTTTCTCAGTAATGCCTTCTTCCAGCGCTTTTAATTCTTCGCTCAGGTTATTGGTACGGGTTTCAAGTCCTGCAACAATATCTTCAAGGTCTCTTACTTCTAAAGGCAATTCACCTCTTACAGTTCTGATCTTGTCGATTTTTGAATCAATCACTTGCAATTCAAACAAGGTTCTTAACTTTTCCTCTACAGAAATATCGTCAGTTTTAGTTTTTGCCATCTTATAAATAGTTTATTGGATTTGTATTGATTTTTGACAAATGGAGTGCAAATGTACTAAATTTTTTGTTCAAAATCTCATAAAATAATTCGCTTGTAAACTGCTCGCTTTCATAATGCCCGATATCCGCAATGACAATGCGATTTTCGGCATCAAAAAACTGGTGGTATTTGTAGTCGGCGGTCACAAAAATATCCGCTCCGTTGCCTATGGCATTTGGCAGTAAAAAACTGCCGGAACCGCCACAAATGGCCACTTTTTTCACTTTCTTATCGCGTAAAGCAGTGTAACGCACTGATTGAGCCTTCATTACGGACTTTAAATTCGTTAAAAAGTCAATTTCGGCAATTTCCAAAGGCAATTCCCCTACAATTCCACTTCCCACATAGGGATTACTGTTTATTAAGGGGAGAATATCATACGCCACTTCCTCGTACGGGTGTACTTTGAACATCGCTTTTAAAAGCGCAGATTCTAAATGGCCGGGAAAAATCACCTCTGTTCTCACCTCTTTTTCGTGCTGCTGTTTCCCGATTTCGCCGACAAAGGGATTAGCGCCGGTACCAGCCCGGAATGTTCCTATACCATCACTGTTAAAGCTGCATTCGTCGTAATTGCCGATCTGCCCTGCTCCTGCCGAAAACAAAGCTGTCCGTATAGCTCCCGCAGCAGTTTCCGGGCTAAAAACAACCAGTTTCTTTAAACCGCTTTTTTGCGGCGCCAGGATCGAACAGTTGATCAGGCCAAGCTTTTCAGCAATTTTGCCGTTTACACCGTTCAATACATTATCCAGGTTGGTGTGCGCCGCGTAAATAGCGATATTGTTGCGAATAGCCTTGATAATAACCCGTTCCACGTAATTTTTTCCGGTAAATTTTTTTAACCCCGAAAATACGATCGGGTGATGCGCGATCACTAGGTTGCAGCCCTTTGCAATGGCTTCGTCCAGCACTTCCTCGGTACTATCAAGACAGATCAATGCCGCCGTAATATCCATATCGGGCGAACCGCAAATGAGGCCCGCATTGTCATAACTTTCCTGGTAAGCAAGTGGGGCAATGGATTCGAGGTGACCGGTAATTTCTTTTAGTATCATAGGACAATGAATTTCCACAAATATACAAAGCTGTACGGATAACGAACAGGAACGGAACTATCAATCTGTGTGAATGCAGCATGTTATTTATGGAAATTAATCACCCTTCAATTGTTACGAATGTTTATCATTGCTTCCGTACCAACGACTAAAGACTTTATACTAAATACTCCTTTATGCAAAAAAAATGTATTTTTAAGCAATGAAGTTTTTACGAATCCTCGCATTTCCCATTTCATTCCTTTACGGGTTGGTATTGGCATTGCGCAATAAAATGTATGACTGGGGCATTTTTTCCTCCAGGGAATTCCAGGTTCCGGTTATTTCAATCGGTAATTTATGCGTGGGCGGAACCGGCAAAACGCCCCACATTGAATACCTGGTGCGCTTATTAAAAACAGAATTTTATGTTGCCACACTCAGTCGCGGTTACGGGCGTAAAACACAGGGCTTTTTGCTTGCAGATACGCAATCCACAGCAAACGACATTGGTGACGAGCCTTTACAATTCAAGCGAAAATACACCAATATCCGTGTGGCAGTGGATGCCAAGCGGGTAAACGGAATTGAGCTGCTGCAAAAAAACTATCCTTCCTTACAAGCCATTTTACTGGACGATGCTTTTCAACACCGGGCGGTAAATCCGGGATTATCGATGCTGTTAACGGATTACAGCAAATTATACAAGCATGATTACGTGGTGCCTACGGGCAGTCTCCGCGAGTTCAGGAGCGGCGCTATCCGTGCGGATATTATCATTGTTACCAAGTGCCCGAAAATCCTGCTGCCGATCGAGCGCAAACGCCTGATCAGCGAGCTGAAACCGATGCCGCACCAGCGTGTTTATTTTTCGTACATCAAATACGGTGATTTTTTACCGCTGAACGGCGAACAAAAAAATCCCTTCTCTAAAGAATTTTATTTTGAGCGCAATTATTCCATGCTTTTATTGACTGGAATTGCCAATACTTCATCGCTGGAATATTACCTGAAAGATAAGGTAAAGAACATAGAACGGATGAAATTTCCGGACCATCACCGGTTTACTGAAAATGATATTGAGAATGTTAAAAAAATATTTAATAATATTGCAGCCGCAAATAAAATTATATTGACGACGGAAAAGGATGCGATGCGACTGAAAAACCCTGAATATGCAGAGGCGTTGAAAGATCTCCCCATTTTTTACATTCCAATAGAAATTGATTTTCACGACAAGGACAAAGAGCAATTCAACGAACAAATAGTACATTATGTTAGAGCAAATCAAAAGTACGGCAACGTACATTCAAAGTAAAATCAGCTTTCAGCCGGAAATTGGGATTATACTAGGAACAGGCCTTGGCGGGCTTGTGCAAGAGATCAACATCAAACACACCATCGCGTATGAAGAAATCCCGAACTTCCCCGTTTCAACAGTGGAAGGACATACCGGCAAGCTCATCTTCGGCGAGCTCGGCGGCAAAAATGTAGTGGCCATGCAGGGGCGTTTTCATTTTTATGAAGGATACAACATGCAGGAAGTAACATTCCCCGTGCGCGTAATGAAATTTTTAGGTATTCAAAAGCTCTTTCTTTCCAATGCTTCCGGCGGTGTTAACACAAAATTTTCGGTAGGCGACCTGATGATCATCAATGACCATATCAACTTTTTCCCGGCGCATCCGCTGATCGGTAAAAACATTAAGGAACTGGGGCCGCGTTTTCCGGACATGAGCGAAGCATACAGCAAAGAGATCATCGCGAAAGCAAAAAAAGTAGCGGCAGCCAACAACATTGAAGTGCAGGAAGGGGTGTATTTAGGGCTATCCGGGCCAACGTTTGAAACTCCTGCCGAATACCGCATGGTACACCGCATGGGTGCAGATGCAGTAGGAATGAGCACCGTGCCCGAAGTAATTGTAGCACGCCACATGAACATTCCCTGTTTCGCCATTTCCATCATCACCGACCTGGGTGTAGAAGGGAAAATTGTGGAAGTAACACATGAAGAAGTACAGCACGTGGCAGCATTGGCAGAAAAGAAAATGACGCTGATCATGAAAGAGCTGATGAAAGAATTGTAGTTTAAAGTTTAAAGTTCAGGAGTTTAAGGTTGACTGGGGGCTCCTTCGGAGCAGTTTTTTTTACTACAAAGGCAAAAGGTGCAAAAAAGAAAAAAATGTAGTTTCATAAAACAGGCGTTGGTCACATAGGTTTATACTAAAACATTTTAACAAACACGGTTTCGTTCATTTCGTAATTTTCGTTTTTCGTTGCTTGAAATACAGATTCGTAGTTTCGCTCCTGTTCGTTATCTGTATTTTTGTATCTTTATAGTAAAGAATTTTTAAAAATGAAAAGATCTTTACTTTTTTTATGTGCAGTTATTGTTTCCGTAATTGCTTCATCTGCTCAAACACAACGCCCGGCTTTCTCTTCATCCAACATCCCGGCAATGGAGCAAAAAGCACAAACTGCAAGATCAAGATCACTTTTATCCGGTGCTGCCAATAATTATGATCTGAAATACCACCGTTGCGAATGGTCACTGGATCCCGCTGTGGATTCGATCAGGGGCGCTATCACTTCTTATTTTTTACCAACGGTAAGCGGATTCAATACCATGCAATTTGATCTCGATAATACATTTACGATTGACTCCATTAAGTACCGCAACACTATCCTATCCTATACACAGCTTCCTGATGATATTTTACAGCTGAATTTTGCTGGCACACTTCCTATGAATGTGCTTGATTCCGTAACGGTATGTTACCACGGAATGCCGCCCAATACTGGCTTTGGTTCCTTTGTACAAACCACGCACGGCGATTTGAACACACCGGTAATCTGGACCTTATCGGAACCTTTCGGTGCAAAAGACTGGTGGCCTTGTCACCAAAACCTGAACGACAAAGTGGATTCGCTGGATGTGATCGTGACCACACCACAAGCTTATCGTGTAGCGAGTAACGGGCTTTTAAAATCGGAGATAACGGTTGGCACCAATAAAATTTATCATTGGAAAACGCATTACCCGATTGCTGCATACCTTGTAGCAGTTGGTGTTACCAACTATTCCTATTACTCCGATTATGTTCCGCTTGCAAACGGCGATTCGATTGAAGTGTTGAATTACGTTTACCCGGAAGACCTGGCTGATGCACAATCGCAAACACCGGATATCATCAACGTTATAAAATTATACGATAGCTTAACCATCACTTATCCTTTTGCTGCTGAAAAATACGGCCATGCCGAGTTTGGCTGGGGTGGCGGAATGGAGCACCAGACGATGAGCTTCGTGGTGGCATTTAATCATTCACTGATCGCGCACGAATGCGCACATCAATGGTTTGGCGATCACGTAACGCTGGGCAGCTGGCAGGACATTTGGCTGAACGAAGGATTTGCCACCTATTTTGAAGGCTTGACGGAAGAGTTCTTGTTTCCGGCCACCTGGCAAAACTGGAAGCAGGACAAAATCAACAGTATTATTTCACTCCCGGGTGGTTCCGTTTTATGCGATGATACAACTTCTGTAAGCCGCATTTTCGATGGACGTTTGACCTACAATAAAGGTTCTTATTTATTGCACATGCTTCGCTGGAAATTGGGCGATGTCGATTTTTTTACTGCATTAAAAAATTACCAGAATGCACCCAATCTTGCCGGGGCATACGCAAAAACACCCGATCTGAAAGCACACCTGGAAGCGGCAAGCGGGCAAAACCTGACCAGCTTTTTTAACGAATGGTATTACAACCAGGGATATCCTTCATATCAATTGTTATGGGGACAATCGGGCAGTACAGTAACACTCACGATCGGGCAAACACAATCGGATCCATCGGTTTCATTTTTTGAAATGCCTGTTCCAGTTAAGTTCCATGGCGCCACACAGGATACCATCATTGTTTTTGATCACACCTTTTCGGGGCAAACATTTACACCCACAATTAATTTTGCTGTGGAAAACATTCAGTTTGATCCGGATCTGTGGATTTTATCTGCGCACAATTCCATTGTAGGTATTGCCGATTACCGCCTGCTGGATGACCAGGTGCTGGTATATCCGAATCCTGCGGTAAATACGCTTAATTTGCAATTGCGTGTAAAAGACATCAATAACCTGAGCATCGAAATGTATGATGTGACCGGCAGAAAAGTAAGCGCTGAATTGCAATACATCACACCGGGAAGCACTACCAAACAACTGGATATAACTAACCTCAGCAGAGGTGTGTACGAATTAAAAATTGTGGGGAAAGAGCTGAATTATACACAACGGATTATAAAGCAATAACTCCATGGGAATTGTTATCCTTTATTTCCTGGGGATTATATTGTTTGTTGCTTCTGTATTAGCGGCCGTGACAAAGAAAAAAATTTCTTCTTCTAAAATTATCCGCTACCTCACCATCTTTCATTTTATTACTTTAATCCTGACTGTTCTGCTTATTGTTTTATGGAGTTTCAGGATTCATTTACCCGGACAAATATTGGAGGTTATTCCATTCTGGATATTCATTTTTTCAGGAATTTTCATATTCGGATTTACACGGATTTTCGGCTTAAAAAAAGTTTATTCCGGCATTATTTTCTTTACACATTTATTCTTCTCACTGATTGTACTCATTCCATACCTCGGCTTTGGACTTGCTTTTCCTGTTTATTCATATTTCATTCCGGATCGCGTGATTTATGAAAGCAGCCAGTTGCGTGTACAGGACAATGTACGAACGTTCATGTCTAGAAACTATAACCCGTACATTTATTTCAAATGCGGCTTATTTGAATTAAAAAGGCAAGCGCATACCGGGCCGGTTTATCAACTCGACAGCGTGGCGCTCAAAAAAATTGACGCGAAACATGTGAAGCTTGATTTCTACCGTTTTAAAGGCGGTAGTGCAGGCACAATTAAGAGTGATACAATCACTTGTGAATGCTTCTAAAACAGGGCTTTTTTTCTATCTTTTTCCATCCTTTTTTTTCGTATCTTTCGTGCTTTAAATTTTAAAAATTAAAATGAGCATTTACGATAAATACGAAGCCGTTATCGGTTTAGAGATCCATACGCAATTATCTACTAAAAGTAAAGCATACGCATCCGATTCAACCGAATACGGTGTATTACCGAATACCAACGTGAGCGTGATCTCCCTTGGGCATCCCGGCACATTGCCAAAATCAAACAAACGCGTGATCGAATATGCCGTTCGTTTGGGATTGGCTGTAAAAAGCCAGATCCGTGAAGTGAACGAATATGCGCGTAAAAATTATTTTTATGCCGATCTTCCGAAAGGCTACCAGATCACGCAAGACAAAACACCGATCTGTACCGGCGGATACATCACCATCAAACAAGAGGATGGCAGCGAAAAAAATATCAACATCACCCGCATTCACATGGAAGAAGATGCCGGAAAAAGCATCCACGACATTGATCCTTCTGATACATTAATCGATTTAAACCGTGCTGGCGTTGCTTTGCTGGAAATTGTAAGCGAACCCGAATTACGCAGCGGCGAGGAAGCTTACAAATATTTAACGGAAGTACGTAAGCTGGTGCGTTACCTCGATATTTGCGACGGAAACATGGAAGAAGGCAGTATGCGCTGCGATGCCAACGTTTCGGTACGTTTGAAAGGCGCTACCGAATTTGGGAAGCGTACGGAAACAAAAAACATGAACTCGATCCGCAACGTGCAACGCGCCATCGAATATGAAGTGAAGCGCCAGATCGAAGCAATTGAGAATGGAGAAGAAATTTCGCAGGACACACGCAGCTTTGATGCGGTAGCCGGAACAACTTTTGTATTGCGCAGCAAGGAAATGACCAATGATTACCGCTATTTCCCGGAACCCGATCTGCAACCTGTAATTGTTACGGAAGAATACATCGCGAAAGTGAAAAGCACGCTCCCCCCATTACCAAACGATTTATTTAAAAAATATACAGCGCTTGGATTATCATCCTATGATGCAGGCGTATTAACGGATTCAAAAGAAATTGCCTTGTTTTTTGAAGACATTATCGCGAATACGAAAAATGTAAAATCGGCTTCTAATTGGCTGACTGTGCAGATCAAAGCTTATCTGAACGACAATGCATTGCACATTTCCGATTTTAAAATTTCGGCTGAACGCATAGCGCAACTGGTTGATTTTATTGATACAGGTAAAGCAAGCCACACCATCGCGATCCAGAAAATATTCCCTAAAATGCTGGAAGAGCCTAACAAAACTCCGGCTCAGATTGCAGAAGAAAATAACTGGATCCAGGAAAGCGACAGCAGCGCATTAACAGAATTTGCCAAACAAGCCATTGCTAAATTTCCCGATAAAGTAATCGCTTATAAAGCCGGAAATGTAAATTTATTAGGCTTGTTCATGGGCGAGATGATGAAACTATCAAAAGGAAAAGCCGATCCGAAAATGGCAAACGAATTACTAAAAAAATTACTCGACGAATAAATCTGATACACATAAAAATTTAAAATAAAATCACACAATGAAATTCAATCACTTATTTTTTGCATTACCAATCGCTTTGTTAGCTGCATGTTCCGGCAACAATTCTTCATCCACAGGCTTTGAGCTGAAAGGAAAGCTGAGCAATTCACATAACGAAAAAGTATACCTCGAACAGCTTTCTTCAGAAGGCATTCAACCGATGGATACGGCCCTGATTGATGAAAAAGGAGAATTTACGATCACTGCACCGATCAAAGAAATAGGATTTTACAGGTTGCGCATCAGCGAGAAAAACTTTGCGACATTAATCTTAGATGCAAACCAGCATGTAACTGTAACTGGCGATGCCCAGGATTTAGGGAATACCTACACCGTTGACGGATCACCGGAATCAAAATTATTCTGGGATGTCAACCAGGCTTCCATCAAAAATTACGGCAAGCGCGATTCACTTCAAAAAATATTCCAGGCATTCGTAACGACTGCCGGCAATGATTCCATCCGCATCGACTCGATGAGCAACAAAATGGAAAAGCCATATATGGCGCTGGTGGCAGAGCACAACAAATATTTACAGGATTTTATCATAAAAAATTCTACTTCGTTTGCAGCATTGGCAGCCATTCAGCAATTACCTCCCGATGAATTTATTGATGCCTACATCAAACTGGATGAAGCCCTGTTTGCAAAATATCCAAACTCTTCCTACATTAAAACTTTCCACGAAAGTGTGGCATCGCAAAAAAAATTAGCGATTGGCACTCCTGCTCCGGAAATTGAAATGAACAATTTGTTCGGCAAGCCGCTGGCGCTATCTTCCCTGAGGGGAAAAGTGGTACTGGTTGATTTCTGGGCATCGTGGTGCGGCCCTTGCCGTGCAGAAAATCCAAACGTGGTAAAAGCATACAACATGTATAAATCAAAAGGATTTGAAGTGTTCAGCGTATCCCTCGACAGGGATGAAGACAAATGGAAAGCAGCGATTCAAAAAGATAACCTGGCCTGGCCAAACCATGTTTGTGATTTTAAAGAATGGAAATCACCGGTTGTACAGCTGTACAATTTTAACGGCATTCCGTCAAATGTACTGATCGATAAAAATGGAAATATCCTTGCAAAAAATTTGCGCGGGGAAGATTTGGAAAAAAAATTAGCAGAAATTTTCAACTAATTATTTCCGCCAACATTAAAAATAAATGAAGCGAAACCACTCCTACTCTCTCCGGTTAAAATCATTGTGCAAGCGCTGGTCGCCTGTTGCATTGCTTGTTTTACTTTTTTATTCCGCTCCATTATCAGCGCAAACCTACTTTCAGCAGGAAGTAAATTACACCATCCATGTAAAATTAGATGATGTGAATAATGGGCTTACTGCAGATGAAAGTATTGAATACATCAACAACTCGCCAGCCGATCTGACTTTTATTTACATGCATTTGTGGGCGAACGGCTACAAGGATAATTCCACTCCGCTTGCAAAACAAAAGCTGGAGAATGGCGAGACCAATTTTTATTTTTCAAAAGAAGAAGACCGCGGATACATTGATAAGCTTGATTTTAAAGTGGATGGCAAACCGGTGAAATGGGAATTGCTGAAAGACAGCATCGACATCTGCAAAATGTATTTGAACGAGCCACTGAAAAGTGGCAGCAAAATTACAATCACCACCCCTTTTCATGTAAAGATTCCATCCGGGCTCTTTTCGCGTTTGGGGCACATCGGGCAATCCTACCAGATCACACAATGGTACCCAAAACCCGCGGTGTACGATCGCCATGGCTGGAATTACATGCCGTATTTAAACCAGGGCGAATTTTATTCGGAATTCGGAAGCTTTGATGTGAGCATTACCGTTCCGCGCAACTATGTGCTGGGCGCTACCGGCGATATGGTGGATGGTGAAAAAGAAACAGCATGGCTCAATGATAAAGTGCATGAAACCGAAGCAATAGAAAGATATGACAAAGATGACCTGGATTTTCCAGCATCCGATAGTATTACCAAAACATTGCGCTTCAAACAACAAAATGTGCACGATTTTGCATGGTTTTGCGACAAACGCTATCACGTATTAAAAGGCGAAGTGATGACACCGCACACAAAGCACAAAGTCACCACCTGGATCATGTTCACCAATGCAGAAGGCAATTACTGGAAAAATGCAATTCCCTACATGAATGATGCAATTTATTATTATTCGTTGTGGAACGGCGATTATCCTTACAATCAGTGCACTGCTGTGGATGGTACTATCAGCGCCGGTGGCGGAATGGAATATCCGAACATCACCGTGATCGGTTCATCAGGCAGTCCGTTCCAGTTGGATGTAGTGATCACCCATGAAGTAGGCCACAACTGGTTTTATGGCATGCTGGGTTCCAATGAGCGTATGCATGCCTGGATGGATGAAGGGATCAACTCCGCAAATGAATTGCGTTATGTGGAAACAAAATACCCTGATCAGAAATTGATCGGCAACAGTAATTTAGTGAACATGCTGGGCAATGCATTCGATCTCAACCGTTACAAACACAAATCAGAATATTACTACACTTATTTACTTTCTGCTGCTAAAAACGAAGACCAACCGATTGAAGCGCCGGCATACGATTACACAGAATTAAACTACGGCGGCGATGTATATTCAAAAACAGCAATCGTTTTTGATTACCTGAAAAAATATTTGGGCGATGAAAAATACGATGCTGCAATGCAAAAATATTTTGAAGAATGGCATTTCAAACATCCAATGCCGGAAGACTTCCGTAAGGTAATGGAACGTGAAACAGGAAAAGACCTCAGCTGGTTTTTCGATGGCCTGATCAACTCTACAAAAAAACTGGATTACAAAGTCACCAATGTGCATCACCGCGATGATGGTTCCTGGGAAATTGGTGTAAAAAATACCGGCGACATCAAAGGCCCCGTGATCATTTACGGTATCAAAGATAAAAAGCTTGTAGGTGAAGTCATGTATGAAGGTTTCGACGGCAAGAAGATCTTAAGCTTTCCGCCTTCGGATGTGGATTATTTTAAAATTGATTATACCGAAAATATGCCGGAGATCAACCGCGATAACAACACGATCTACACGCGCGGACTTTTCAAAAAAACAGAACCGCTCAGGCTTCAGTTTCTCGGAAGTCTTGATGATCCAGATAAAACACAATTATTTTTCACACCGGTTGCCGGTTGGAACAATTACAACAAATGGATGTTTGGGCTTGCATTTTACAATAGCGTTGCTCCGCAGAAAAAATTTGAATTTGAGCTGATGCCAATGTACAGCTCCACCACCAAAGATTTGGCAGGTTATGGACACATCGCATACAATATCTTCCCGAAAGGAAATATATTCCAGAAAATTTCCATCGGTGGAACAGCCACACGCTATGCCTATTCCAATGATCCGTTTGATATGAATTTTAACAAGCTGGCACCGGAATTAAACATCGAGTTCAAAAAAAGAAGGGCACGCAGTCCGTTTACACATACCCTGCGTTACCGCAACATCAGCATTATCCAGGATTCGTACAAAGGTAATTATGATTTTTCGCCGGCCATTTATTCCCGCGATACACTGCATTTCAACTTTAACGACCTTACTTATAAATTTGCCATGAGAGATGCCATCAACCCATTCAGCATCGCGGTGAATTTTCAACAGGGACAAAAAATGATGAAAACATCGCTAACTGCCAATTACAGTTACAAGTTCCGGAAAAAGAACAAAGGCATTGATGTACGCGTTTTTGCAGGGACATTTTTGGGAACAAAAGCAGCGGATGCGGGTCCGTATCGCTTCCGCATGAGTGGATTCAGAGGTTACCAGGATTATTTATACGATAATATTTATTTAGGCCGTACAGAAACCGATGGTGTGCTTGCCAACCAGTTTGTGGAAGGCGATGGTGGATTTAAATTTTATTCGCCACTGGGGCAAACCTCCAAATGGCTGGCTGCATTGAATTTAAAATCATCATTGGGCAATTTAAAAATTCCGGTAAACCTGTACGGTGATATTGGTACCTGTGCATCAGATGGCATCAATACCGAGAAAGTATTGTACGATGCCGGTGTGTGTTTATCCATTAAAAAAAATGTATTTGAAATTTATTTCCCTTTACTGATCTCGAAAGACATGCAGGATTACAAAAAAGCAAATAACCTTTCTTACCCGGAAACAATACGGTTTACATTAAATCTTAATTTAGTGAACCCTTTTGACCTGGTCAGAAATTTTTCTTTATAAACAGGCATTGAAAGCAAACAAAAAAATATACTTCGCATCCGATTTTCACCTCGGCGTACCATCTTTCGAAGAAAGCATGAAGCGCGAAAAACTGATTGTGCAATGGCTGAACGAAATAAAAAACGATGCCGAAGAAATTTATTTAATGGGAGATGTGTTTGATTTCTGGTTCGAATACAAACACGCTGTTCCGAAAGGCTACGTTCGCCTACTGGGTAAACTGGCAGAAATAACAGATTCCGGGATTCCTGTTTATTTTTTCACCGGCAATCATGATATGTGGCTGTTTGACTACCTTCCGCAACAATTGGGCGTTACCATTTACCGTGAACCCATTACAAAAATATTCAACAATAAAAAATTCTATTTAGGCCACGGCGATGGTTTAGGCCCCGGCGACCGCGGATATAAATTCATTAAAAAAGTATTTGCAAATAAAATCTGTCAATGGCTGTTTGCACGCATTCATCCCAATTTAGGATTGGGCATTGCCAATTTCTGGTCGCGCAAAAGCCGTCTGTCCAACGGGCCAAAAGATGAACAATTTCATGGTGAAGAAAACGAATGGCTCGTGATTTACGCAAAAGAAGTATTGCAAAAAGAGCATTTCGATTATTTTATTTTCGGGCACCGCCACCTTCCGCTGGATATTAAATTGCCAGGCAACAGCCGCTATATTAATTTGGGTGAATGGGTGCATTACAATACCTATGCGGTGTTCGACGGAGAAACACTTTCACTTTTAAATTACAAAAAATAGCATCATCTTTGTTATGTGCTTCGCACGCACATTTATTCAAATAACAAACTAAAAAACAATTCTATGAAAAAAACAATTTCAGCTGCAATTATACTATTGGTATTTTTTGCAGGCAGCAGCATCGCGCAAAACGGAGCGCAAATCGAGTACAAATTAACATCCGCAGATAAAACCATTAATGGTACCATGAAAATGTATTTCTCCGGACAAAACGCCCGGACAGAAATAACGATGCTGGTCCCGCAAATGCCGGGTGGTGGCATTTCAAAAGTGAGCATTATTAAAAGCGATAAGCCGACAACAGTTTATTCACTGGATAAAAACAGTAAAACCTACACAACGATGGAAACCAAACCGGCTGCTGCTACTCCAGACAATACGCCAGCTACTGTAAAAATAATCGGGAAAGAAAAAGTAGGCAAATACAATTGCACGCATGCGCAGGTTACAAGAGGAAAAGAAACTTCCGATTACTGGACAACAATGGAAATTGCAGATTTTGAAAAATACAGGAAAGGCGACAGTAAAAATAAATTTATGGGTGCCGATGGTACACAAGCAGCATTGGCAAAAAACGGCGCTGATGGCTTCATCGTAAAAAGCGTGACCAAAGATCAGCGCGGGATGGAAATGACCATGGAACTTGTTTCTTTCGAAAAGAAAGACATTGCAGCCAGCCAGTTTGAAATTCCGGCAGATTATAAAATGGCGGCAAGCGGAACGGGCGCTCCAACAGCACCGGTGATTGATGCAGCAAAATTACAAAACATGACGCCGGAAGAACGCGCGAAATATGTGGAAGAATTGAAAAAACAATATGCTGCCCCAAGCGGCAATAAATAGATCTTGGATGTTGGATTCTTGGATATGAGACCGTGTGTGAAAGAAGGATATTTAAAACTGTAATCCCGCACTTATTGTAGATTCTTTAATAATTGCACATGAAATATAAAATTTTGCCCCTCGTTGCATTTATTTCAATCAATGTTAGCGCTCAAACGGCAAAACAAGTCTATAAAAGAACAAGCTCAATAGAGAAAGCAAGCAATACAGTTACATTGTATTTTTCAGGCTCAAATTCACGTGTAGAAATGACAGATACGAGTATCCAGTTTCCGAACGGAAATTTGCCAACAACAGACATTATAAAAAATGGCACGTCTTCGGTTGTTTACTCACTGAATGTTAAAGATAAAACATACACAACCCATGTATCCGGTACTAATTTGGGATACGATAATCATGCTGTCAGTTTGAAAATTATCGGGAAAGAAAAGATTGGAAAGTATAATTGCATCCATTCACAGATTACACAGGGAACAACAATAAATGACTATTGGACAACTAAAGAAATCCCTGATTATGATGTTTACAAAAAAACAAGTACCGGCAATACCAAATTCATGCGTGATGCTTCTGAACAGGCAGAAATGGTGAAAAACAATGTAGACGGCTGTATCATAAAAGCAACTACGCTGGGAGAACCAGGGGGAATAACAATAACAACCGAATTGATCCTTTTCGAGCAGAAAGAGCTTCCCGCTTCTCTTTTTGAAGTTCCCGCAGATTACAAATTAGTGCAAAGAAAATAAACAGGTGGTCAGTCTAAAACAAAATCCCCGCAAATAAATGCAGGGATTTTTTTATGGAATTTTTTTTAACACGCAGTATAATCTAAAATTCAAGATTAAACATCTTTCCCACACAGTCTATAGACTCAAGACTACCTACCAATTTTCTGTACCAGGTCACTGATCCTGTTTGAATAACCAAACTCATTATCATACCAGCCGATCACTTTAGTCATGTTACCCACTACCGACGTAAATTCTGCATCAAAAATACAGGAGTGCGGATTGCCAACAATATCAATCGATACGATCGGGTCTTCCGTATATTCCAAAATGCCTTTCAGTTCGCCTTCCGCTGCTTTCTTAAATGCCGCATTGATCTCAGCAACCGTTACTTTCTTTCTCAGCACACAGGTAATGTCCGTTAATGATCCGTCAGGCACCGGCACACGCATACCGCAACCACCGAACTTACCATCCAAATGCGGAAATATTTTTGTAATTGCTTTTGCGGCTCCGGTTGATGTTGGAATAATAGAAACCGCTGCGGCACGCGCCCTTCGTAAATCCCGGTGAGGCGCATCGTGCAGGCGCTGATCGCCTGTATAGGAATGAACAGTAGTAATATAACCATCCTCCAATCCCCAGTTATCATCCAGGATCTTGATCAGTGGCGCTGCACTATTTGTAGTACAGGAAGCATTGGAAATGATCACATCGTCATTGGTAAGGATGCTGTCGTTGATTCCCAAAACCACCGTTTTAATATCATTGCTGTTTGCCGGAGCGGAGATGATCACCTTTCGCGCGCCTGCAGTAATGTGCTTTCCAGCCGTTTCCTTCGTAAGAAAAAATCCGGTCGATTCAATCACCACATCAATTCCCAACTCTTTCCAGGGAAGATTAGCAGGATCTTTTTCGGCATACACGGTGATTTTTTTTCCATTCACGATCAGTGCATGCTCATCGTGTTTAATATCCGCATTGATGATCCCGTGTACCGAATCATATTTTAAAAGATGTGCAAGGGTTTTACTATCTGTTAAATCATTGATCGCAACAACCTCTATATTTTCTTTTTCGAGCATTACCCGAAAAGAAACTCTTCCGATCCGCCCAAATCCATTGATGGCAACTTTTATCTTTTTCATTTTCATTAAATTTTATGTAAAGATAAAATGAAATAGCGAGAACCCAAACGAACAAATGTTAATAATACTCTTAAGTGAGTACCGTCATGTTATCTTATTTGAAATTTTAATTAGTGCGTCATTGCGAGGGCTTTTCGCCCGAAGCAATCTCACACCAGCACATGAGCCAGAATACGACACGTGATAGCAAACACAGTCCAACATCAAATATCCAATAATCCAGCATCTGATAAAGGCAAACAAAAAACCCGGAACATCATGTGCTCCGGGTTTCTGTAAAAAAAATTTATTAATTACTCAGTAATGATCAGTTTTTTCGTGATCGACTCGCTACCTACCGAAAGGCGTACAAAATAAATTCCGTTTCTCAGGTTTTGATTTTGTTTGGAGATCGCCACATTGTAATCACCCTCCGGTTGGCCGGCATTTGATTGCACATATACCGTTTTACCAAGCACATCCGTTACCGTGATCTTCGTATCCGCTTTTTTATCCAGGTGATAAGCAATGGTACTGTTTTCACTTGTAGGGTTAGGATAGATCGACAGGCTGTATGCCGAAGATATATTTTCATTGATCCCCACAACACCCGCAATATTGATATTATCAATGTATACGTTATTGCTCGCGATACCAGATGTATACTCAAATTTAAAACGAACGTTCGAAGTTGCAAATGCAACCGGAATAGGTACTGTTTTTAAATCCCACACAGTAGAGGCATCCGGTACAAAAGCACCTGAACTGTAACCGTTGTTGATCAGCGTACTGTCATGGAACGATACACGCTGGTTCCATGTTTGTCCGCAGTTAGTAGAAATATACACGATTAATTTATCGGTTATATCTGCAGAAGCGCCGGCGTTTGATGCAGCAGCACATCTGAACGTCAGGTTGTTTGCACTGGTATACGATAAGTCGTAAGAAGGGCTCACCATATCATCCACATCAAATTGGTAATCACCGAAAGCGTTCATCATTGCACATTTTGAGCTTTGATAACCGGTAGACGAATTCATTACCCAGGTATTTACATTGTTATCATAGTTATTCACCTGCCAGCTCCAGTAAAAGTCTCCGGGATTGCTATAGCTTTGGAAATCTTCCGTATAAGCGCCATGGTAAGCAACATCTGCCCAATCCTCATCCACGCGAATGTAGCTGGTTTTAGTTACAGAATCAGTGCCGGCAGCATTACTTGCTGTAAGGGTTACTTTGTATAACCCCGGTGTGTTGTATGTTACGTTGAATGGTGATGAAGAAGCTGTTCCTGGTGTGCCGCCTTCGAATCTCCAGGTGTAAGCCGTTTCGGTTCCGTGCTGAATGTTCTTAGTGAATTTCACAACATCACCTTTACAGATACGGTTCCTGTTGGAATAAAAATCAGGATAAGGCACACAGGTGGAACCTGTAAGAACTCCTGTAGCTGCTAAGTTTGCTGCTGACCATAAATTATCGCGGTGAGACGTACTGCTTTCGATTGCAGCTCTCATCCTGTCGCGCTGATGTTTTGTAAACATATTTGTACAGCTCGAGTAATCCATGATGTTCTGGACGTTCTCAATCAAATCGCTTGAACCAACAAAATTCACGCTGTCAATACCAAATGTACCGGCAGCATCTTCAGCATTCCATCCGTAAATCCTGAATGTAACCGGCATTGTATCATTTGCCAGTAAAGTACTTGTTATTGTTAATTTGCATGAATTAACTGAAGCTGTTGTATCATTCGTAAGGAAAAAAATATTTGTATACGTTAAAGGCGACAGCGTTAACGGTTGGTTTATCATGTTTCCTGCATCTGCTGCAGAAACACCCGCTACAGCAAGGTTTGTAGTGAAATTATCCCTGCTTGAACGGATCGCAAATGTACGTACACCGGTAGCAGAACGATTAAAGCTAAAACCGATGCTTGTATACTTCATATTATATTGCAATTGCGGATCAAATTTCACTTCATAATATTTTGAAGTGTTGATGCTACCTGTAAGCGACGAATAAGCAGTTGCTCCATCCGGGGCACCCGTATCCCAGCCGCCAAATTCAAATTTGCCGTTGGTGCTCGAATTCGCATCCACACCTACCGCTTTAAAACTGGTAACCACAGCGCCTGCAATAGGAGTTGCAACCGGAGTCGGGTCAATATTACCGGAAGTTGTAGTTACGCTATCAAATTTAAAAATTTCTGAAAACGGGTTCAATGTACATGCTGCATCCAGTAAAGGGCAGGTAGAAAAATGGCCTTTTGTTACAGGGGTATCATCCACCTGGTCATCGCCACAGGAAACCCCAGGATCATTGGTAGATCCCCATGGATGCTGTAAATTTAAAAAGTGGCCGATCTCGTGGGTCAGCGTTCTTGATGAACCATTTATGGTGCTGTAAATAGCAATAACGCCATCGTAAATAAATAAAGGCCCGGCCACATCCGAAGGAAAATGGGCGAAACCCAAAATGGTAGCACTTGATGTACTTCCTGCGATATCGTGAACAACCCATATGTTCAGGTATTTTTCACGTGGCCATTGATTTACTTTTGATGCATCATCCGCCTGGAATGTTTTGTGAGTGTATATACGATCGATACCATTAGTACAATTACCGTTCGGGTCAATTTGCGCCAAACGGAATTCAATATGAATATCGGCATTTAATGTATCGAAAGGTTTTATAATAGCAGTTGTATCCGCCATCCGTTTACGATAATCCAGGTTCAAACGGTTCATTTGCGCGAAAATTTGCGCATCCGAAATGTTTTCAACCCCGTTTACATGCATAATATGGAATACAATTGGCACAATGTACAAAGTGGTATCCACTGTCGACCGGGTAGCAATGCTTTTTAATTGCTGGTTATAATTATCAAAATCACGGTCCAATCCGGGATGCTGTGCACGCAGCTTTTGAGTAAATTCAGTTGTGGCGCAGGGGTTAGTTTGTGCGGAAACAAAACTATTGCTCGCACAAAATAACAAACCAATTGCCATCAGTTTGTAAAAATTATTTTTCATAGTTTAATTGTATTTTGTAAAAGGGATGTTACAGCAAATATAGCAATTTAATATTTTATTTCCTGTTTTTTGCTGCAAAAATTGCAGAAACATCTCCTGTCATTGATTTGTACAATAAAAAAGCCCGGAACACTCTTTGTCCCGGGCTTTTTTATAATTCTGAACTAAATTATTGAGTAATAATAAGCTTTTTCGTGATCGCCTCATTACCTACTGAAAGGCGTACAAAATAAATTCCGTTTCTCAGGTTTAAATTTTGTTTGGAGACCGATACATTATAATCACCTTCAGCCTGTCCGGCGTTAGATTGTACAAATACCGTTTTACCAAGCACATCTGTTACCGTGATCTTCGTATCTGCTTTTTTCTCTAAATGATAAGCAATCGTGCTGTTATCACTCGTAGGGTTCGGGAAAATAGATAAGCTGTATGCAGATGTGGAATTTTCGTTGATCCCAACAACACCCGCAAGATTGATATTATCCAGGTACACACTGTTACTTGCATTTCCTGAAGTGTATTCAAATTTAAAACGAACGTTTGAGGTCGAATAAGCTACAGGAATCTGAACTGTTCTTAAATCCCATCTCGATGAAGCATCAGGTGTAAAATATCCTGCGCTGTAACCATTGTTGATCAGTGTGCTGTCGTGGAACGAACCTCGTAAATTCCATGTTTGTCCGCAATTAATGGAAACATACACATTTAATTTATCATTCTGATCAGTTGAAGCGCCTGCACTTGAAGCAGCAGCACATCTGAAAGAAAGAATATTTCCGGTAGTATAAGATAAGTCATAAGAAGGGCTTACCATATCGTCCACATCATTTACATAATCACCGAAACCGTTCATCACAACACATTTTGAGCTTTGGTAACCGGCATATGTACTCAGTTCCCATGTGTTTGCATTGTTATCGTAATTATTCACCTGCCAGTTCCAATAGAAATCTGCTGAAGAATAACTTTGGAAATCTTCGGTATAAGCTCCATGATAAGCAATATCAGCCCAATCTTCATCCACACGAATCAAACTGGTTTTAACAACCGAATCAGTACCGGCAGCATTAGTTCCAACCAATGTTGCTTTGTATAATCCCGGTGTGTTGTAAGTCACGCTCACAGGAGTTACACTTGTAGGGATTGGCGAAATTACAACGGAAGCAGGTGTACCTCCTTCAAATCTCCATGTTAAAGTAGTAGGGGTTCCGTAAAGTACGTTTCTTGTAAATTTAACCACATCACCTTTACAAACTCTTGTTCTGTCAGTTGAGAAATCAGGGTGAGGAACACAAGGGCTCGGATTTAATACACCAGTAGCTGCTAAGTTAGCTGGCGACCATAAGTTGTTACGATGAGAGATAGTGCTTTCCAACGCTGCACGCATACGGTCTTTTTGACCAACGGTGTACATTTTAGAGCAATACGAGTAATCCATATAATTTTGTGTATTCTCGATCAAACCGTTTGTTCCGGTAATATTAACACTGTCGATCCCGAATGATCCCGCTGCATCTTCTGCATTGTAAGCATAGATCCGGAATGTGATTGGTGTTACCCTTCCGGAGAATGTGGAAGGAGCAGCAGTTAACGTGATTTTTGATCCAATTAGTGAAGCAGTTGTATCACGCGTAATAAAAAAATTGTTGGTTCCCTGCATCATAAGGCCTGCATTTACCGGGCTGATGGATCCTGTTAAGTTTACCGTTGTAAAAGTACCGCCTGCATTGGAACGCACTACAAATGTACGCGGACCTGTTGCCGAACGATTGATTGTAAAAGACATTCCTGTTAATGTAAACGAAGAATCGATCGTTTTCGGATTGATGGAAAATTCAAAATATTTGGCAGTGTTTACAGTTCCTGTTAAAGAAGCGTATGTCGTAGCTCCATCTGCAGCCCCGGTTCCCCAATTTGAATACTCAAACCGCCCGTTTGCTGTTGGATTTGCCGAAACACCTACTGCCGAAAATGCACCCATCACCACATTGTCATTCGTTGTTAATGGAGTAGGATCAGTAGTTCCGGAAGTAGTTGTAACACTATCGAATTTGTAAAGTACTTTTTTAAGCGTTACAAACGTACAGTATGGATTATACATATCGCAGGATAAATGTCCTCTTGTAACCGGAGTATCTGTTACTTGGTCGTCGCCACAAGCTACTTCAGGGCTGTTGGTATCGCCCCATGGATGCTGAAGGCTAAAAAAGTGGCCGATCTCATGCGTTAATGCTCTTGAAGTATAAGGCGTTCCCGTTCCGATGCTTCCAATGTATTCGCTTAAGATCAGTACACCATCCGCGATGAACAACGGGCCTGATGTTGCAGAAGGATAATATGCATAACCGGCTACGCCTGCAGTACCGATTGTTTTCACAACCCACACGTTCAGGTATTTATCACGCGGCCACTGGTTTAATTTCGACATATCATCCGCACTGTTTGTTTTATGGGAATAAATACGGTCGATACCATTGGTACAATTTCCATTCGGATCGATTTGTGCCAAACGGAATTCGATAGAACAATCTGATGCTATAGGTGCAAAAGATGCGTAGATGGCACTTGTATCAGGATTCAATTTACGGTAATCGCGGTTAAGGATCGCAACTTCATCCATTACCTGTGCATCTGAAATATTTTCGGGGCCATTCTGGTGAATGATGTGAAATACAATTGGAATAATGTAAACAGAATCCACAGACGAAGAACTACGGCGGGCTTTTTTAGCTTGAACCGCATTTGTAATCAGTGTATTGTAGTTATCCTGAGCTGCTCTAAGTTCGGGATGCTCCATATACAATTTTTGAGTAGCTTCTGTTGATCCGCAATTTAATTGGGCAGAAGCAGTAAAATTTGCCCCACCTGCAACCAAACTAAGAAGAATGAATTTGTAGATTTTTTTCATGATAAAATTTTATTATTGACTTTTATAGGATGCGTGACAAATATAGTATAAAATGGTTAAAAAAAAAATAATATGCGTATTTCAAAAAGCGCTAGAAAATATGTTTTTCTGCATGGTAAGAAGACCTTACTAAGGGCCCGCTTTCTACAAAGCGAAATCCTTTTTGCAAACCTGCTTCTTTGTACTTTGCAAATGCTTCGGGGCGGATAAATTCCGCCACAGGTAAGTGTTTTGGAGTAGGTTGTAAATATTGTCCCATCGTGAGCACATCACATCCTGCAGCACGCAGATCGTCCATGGTTTCATAAATTTCCTGTTCGGTTTCTCCCAATCCCAGCATGATGCCTGATTTGGTTTTTACTCCCGCATCATGCAGGCGTTTAATTACTTCCAGGCTACGTTCGTATTTTGCCTGGATCCGTACTTGTTTGGTAAGGCGGCGCACTGTTTCCAGGTTGTGCGAAACGATATCGGGATTTACATCAATGATGCGTTGTAAGTTTTCCCATTTTCCCTGAAAATCAGGGATCAGTGTTTCAAATTTTGTTTGCGGGCTTGCTTTGCGGATGGCATTGATGGTTTCCACCCAAATGATGGAGCCGCCGTCTTTCAGGTCATCACGATCCACGGAAGTGATTACACAATGCTTGATGTTCATTAATTTTACAGATTCCGCAACACGCTCCGGCTCTTTCAGGTCGGCAGGCAGAGGCCGGCCGGTTGCTACAGCGCAAAAGCCGCAGGAACGTGTACAGATATTTCCCAGTATCATAAATGTGGCAGTACCCGCACCCCAGCATTCGCCCATATTCGGACAATTTCCGCTTTCGCAGATCGTATGTAATTTGTGAGTGGAAACAATGTTACGCACTTCGGCGTATTCTTTTCCTGTTGGAAGCTTTACCCTTAACCAATCGGGTTTACGTTTAAACTTTTGTTGCTCTGCAACTTCGGCCATATTATCGGACATCGCTGATTTCTCCTTTGATCTTTTTATGCTAGAACCATTTTCTACCCCAGATTATTTTGAGGTACAAAGAGGCATATAAATTCTGTTTAGGTGTGTAAGCCATCATTGGCAGCGCTTTGGGATACACGTCAAACACTACACCTGTTTCGATGGCTTTAATGCTATTATAACGATCAGCATATTCAAAGCTCAATGCCAGCTTCGCGTAAGCGCCGGGATAAATTTTAGTATTCTCAATTCCTTTGAAAAACGGCGCTTTGCCATAGATCATATCGATCGAATGCACTTCAGGATCATATCTTTCCGTTGAAATAACTCCTTTCTGACTGTCTCTCACTATCTCCAGGTACACCGGCTTCGCAAATGCCAGCGTGGCGCCTACAAAATAAGAATAACGAATTTCCACACTTTTTTTATCACTTTTCTGATACAGCTGGTTTTGATAACCAACACCCGGACGCAGGATCAGGAATGAATTTAATTTGCCATAGATAAAACCTTTGGAATTTTCAAAATAGGAATTCACACTTTTAACTTCTTTCGGATGTTTGAAATTTTGCATTTCCACCTCGAACATACGTTTACGCTTTGCATTCACCATCAGTCCGCGCCTGTATGCGAGTCCAAAGCCGCCTGCACTATGCGCATAAATTCCGAATGAAGATTCATGACGGTACATCACATTCAAATCTTCTCCGTTTTGCAAACGGGTTAAATCGTCTTTCAGCGCCTGTCCAAACAAACCAGAGGAAAGCAGTGTAATGATCAAAAGAGGGAATAACTTCTTAAACATTCAATTATCTTTGTACTTACAAATGTATTAATTTAAACACAAAAAGGAGAATTTTGTTCATGAAAACTTCGAAAATAACATACACCGGAAATTTAAGGACAGAGGCTGTTCATCTACAATCCGGACAACTCCTGATCACAGATGCGCCAATAGATAATAACGGAAAAGGTGAGGCATTTTCCCCAACCGACCTGCTGGCCACTTCACTTGGCAATTGCATGCTTACCATTATGGGCATTGTAGCACAACGCCACCATATTAAAATAGAAGGCACTACCGTGGATATTACGAAAATAATGGAAGCTAATCCACGCAGGGTGGGTGAGATCATTGTGGAATTTACTATGCCCGCAAACAATTATAGCGACAAAGAGAAAGAATTGCTGGAACACGCTGCACATACATGCCCTGTTAGCAAAAGCCTGAGTGCAGAATTAAAACAAACGGTTATTTTTAACTATTAAGAAACTCCTGAACTGACGGGAAATCTATTTCGGAATGGGAAGCGGTGTAAACACATTTCCCGTTTTTTATAATAATAATCTGCGGCGACTGGTGCTCTACCTCATACTGTCCGGCAATTTTATCGGACAAGTTCCGGTAAGCCAGTAAATCCAAATAATAGGCAGGAGCATCAAAATTGCCATAACGTTCCAAACGGCTTTTGGCCATTGAACTGATACCACATCTGGTGCTGTGTTTAAAAAGTATGATTCCTTTGATACCCGGCTCGAATGAGCGCTCGTAAATTTCAACCAGTTGATTTTCCTCTGAAAGAAGTAACCAGTCCATGAAATTTATTTAGATAGATCTTTCGGTCCTGTCAACTTTTTCTTTTACGATTTTAGTAGTGCTGTAAGCCTGGCAATGAGGGGCATTTGACTTACAAGAAGATACAGAAACTGCAATAAAAAGAACCGATATGGAAATGATGAATGTTTTTTTCATGGTAGAGAGGATTTTTGAGAGAGATTAATTTTAAATCGATTTTTCTGTTTTGTTCACAAAAGATTTTCCGGAATCAATTTTATTTATTTTACCGTATGCCGCACAGCGCTCATGGCTTCTGCAAGATGATAGCGTAGCACTTACAAAAACAACGGAAACAAAAACTACCAAAACTTTTTTCATGATCGTCATAGTAAATAAAATTGTTCTTTATTTAAAAACTTGAAATGTGAATTGCAAAAATAAGATAATTCTACAGTTATGCAAGCGTCAAAAGAAATATTTTTTACACAATATTCAAGATTTCCCTAACCAATAAATTACTTTTGCGGCGTCATTTAATCATTTCCCATATGGATTCTTCAGAAAAAAACATAAGCCCGGCCATTGATGATAGCTGGAAAAAAGTGCTTGAAACCGAATTTTCAGCTCCTTATTTTGTTCATCTTAAACAGTTTTTAATTGCTGAAAAGAAAGCACATATCGTATATCCGCCGGGCAGTAAATTTTTTGCCGCTTTTAATTATACTCCTTTTGAAGATGTAAAAGTGGTAATTATCGGGCAGGACCCTTACCATGGTACCGGGCAGGCAAACGGACTGGCTTTTTCGGTAAGCCCGGGCATCCCTACCCCGCCTTCTTTAAAAAACATTTTTAAAGAACTGAATACAGATTTGAACATCCCAGTTCCGAATACCGGAAATCTTGAATCCTGGGCCAAACAGGGTATCCTGCTTTTAAACGCAACTTTAACGGTGAGGGCGAACACTCCCGGATCTCACCAGAAAAAAGGCTGGGAAACGTTTACTGATGCGGTTATTAAAGTTATTTCTGACAAAAAAAAGGGTATTGTTTTTTTACTTTGGGGCAATTTTGCACAATCAAAAGAAGCATTAATCGATCAGAACAAACATTTTATTTTAAAAGCAGCACATCCTTCCCCCCTTGCCCGCGGCGCTTTTTTCGGTTGCCGGCACTTTTCCAAAACTAATAAATTACTTGCTCATGAAGGCATCCAACCCATCGACTGGAGCATAAAATAGGCGGCTGCTGTTTGTTCAGGAAAATGTATGTTGAAGATCTGTATGTTTAAGATCGGGATGCCTATCAGGTATCTTTTGTAAGAATAAAATATAAATAACAGTTCATGCAACTAAACAAAGGTTTTATACGTCCTGTTTTAGCTACCGATGGAAATTAAAATCAGACATCTCAGCCGGGAACAATCATTTCTGCATACTCCCCAGAATATTTTTGTACTACTTTCCGGTTTGTTAAATTCTGTGATCTAAAATAAATTTTATGTAAATTCGGAGCTTACATCGCATTTATGCTGAGCATACAAAAGGTAATATTATTGCTGGATGACTATCATTTCAATGAGTTTAAAAACCATTTGAAAGAAAGTAATGCAGAACTTCCACTTAAATTAATCACGCAGATCCGCAAGGACGAATGGCTCCAAAAAGAGTCGGATCACTTGTGCAAGGCGGTGTATGATTCAAAAGATGAAAAAAGCAAAAAGAAATTTTTTCAGCTGGTCCATTACACTTTCCGCCTCACATCTTATCTTAGCAGAAACCACCCGTCGTTCCTGCATCACAACATTTCATTGATTGAGCAGCATATCAACAAAGGCGAGTTGCAAAAAGCAAATGAAGTTGCAGAAGTATTGTTGGACATTGCTGAAAAAATAGAAGATTTTTCGACAGCAATCGCGATCCATAAATATTATGCGCAACAGGCATTTATCACTGAGAATAAAACCACAGCGATTAAGCACCATCAGCGAATCAGCGAACTGCTCAAATATGAGCACATTGTGAACCAGATCTACCTGTATATGCGCCAGAACCTTAATTTTAAAGGCAAAAGCAGCTTGTCAGACAAAGAAATGGAAGCGCATTTAAGCTTTTATGACAAATACCGGAAAAGCGAATCGCTGAGCATTCAGCTATTAAGCCGTTTTGCATATTGTCAAACATTGAATTATTTAAATGCAGAGCGTTTTTATAGCACCGAAATCTCTGAAGAACTGGATGTACTAACGGATGACCTGGAAAAGAACGGGTTTATTATTTTTTCCTTTTCGGATGACATTCAATTGAATGTCGATTATCTAAAACTGAAGCTTTTAATTCACAAGCTCGATAAGGACGAATTACAAAAGGAGGCAGCCGCATTAATCAAGAAAAGGGAGCCGTTGCGTTTTTGGAAAAATTATGTAAACACACCCGAAATCATTTACCTAAGTATCCAGGCAAGTTATTACCTGACACATCATTGTTATGGTTATCGGAAAGATTACAATGAAAACCTTCCGAAAGAAATAAAAACACAAATTGGCTTTTATAAAAAGAAATGTGAAGAGATCCTTGCAAAACCTATCTGGGATGAAGGATTGTACGTACGCTTCATTAACCTTAACAATATTTACTGTGGATTTTTGATCCTCGGAACAAAAGATGAGATCAAAAAAGCGGTTGAAAAACTGGAATCGCTATTGGTAAATTTTCAGCAGATCGCATTTCAGCGTTTGTATGATGCCTTGTTTGCCACGCTGATCATTGGCTATTTTTACCTGGGCGATCATGAGGGAATCCAGGAATGCTACAAGCGTTATGAAAAGCTAACTGCAGGCACCAGCAAAAACATAGAGAACGACGTGACGATCAAAGCGATCTATTATACATCTCAATGGCAGAGCACACAGCGCAAACAATATGTGGAGAAATTACAGGTTATGCTGAAAAAAACAAATGAGAATGATAAATTAAAACACGTGGAAACAATGATCAAAGATATGATCCAATATTTTGATGTTCCGGTTTAGAAATAAGAATTGGAATATAAGATTGACTTAGAAAAATCAGATAAACACAAATAGCTATAAAAAGAGCGCCCTTACAAATTTGTAAGGGCGCTCTTTTTATGTTATGTTTTTCTGTTCTAAAGATTAGCGTCTGCTGCCACCTAAACCAACAGGGCTACCTACACGGGTCATAGCACAACGGAATCCGATCCATGCTGTTGACTGGCGTTGGTCAAGGAAACGTCTTGTTCCCGGAACCATCCAATATGCACGGTCTCTCCATGAACCACCTTTGTAAACACGCGCTTTGTCGTTAACCATAGAAGTTAATGAAGGATCCTGGTCATCTACTTTAATAGGCGCGTTGTACATTCCGCTGCTTTCAGGTTTTCCTGAAGCTGCAGGATCATATTTATCTGTCCATGAAATACCAGCCAATCCGTCGATCTGTGATTGAACATCACCATCCTGGTAGTTGATATTGTCTGCGTATTTGTAATTTCTTCTTTCGTCCAAATTGTCATCCGGAACAGCAATGCTTACATCTCTCCAACGAACCATTCCCGGGATGCTTACGATGTTACTATCGGCATCGTATTTAATTGTATCGTTGATCATGATACCATCTACGTCACGTTCTTGTGTTTTGAATACATTACCACGGAACGGGCGGAAATCTGCTTTATCTTCAGGAGATAAAGGACGATACACATCCATTACCCACTCGCTTACGTTACCAGCCATGTTATACAAACCGTAATCGTTCGGCCAGTAAGAGAATACAGGTGTAGTGATATCCCCTGCATCGTTCAGTGCTCCTGCAGTACCCATCATATCACCATTACTACGTTGGTAGTTCGCTAACATCTGGCCTAAGTATTTTGAATCAGGGTTACGGGTACCGTGACCATTCCAAGGATATAATCTTCTGTCGGTGATACGCTCACCAACGCTGTTTCCGATCAATCCATATGCTGCAAATTCCCATTCAGCTTCTGTCGGCAGGCGGTAACGCGGTAAAAAGATACCGTCTTCCATGCGAACCAAACGATCACCACCATTAGGGTCCATAGAAGGAATTGGTGTTGCAACAGTTCCCTGCCATTTACCCGCAAGATATTGGTCTGTATTAAAATAATCGTTTTCAGTTGGTGAAGGATTGTGCTCCAGGATCCCTTCGCGGATCAGGATAAATTCGTTCACACGATCCGTACGCCAAGCGCAGAAATCGGAAGCCTGCAACCAGTTTACACCTACAACAGGATAATCTCTGTAAGATGGGTGGCGTAAATAGTATTCAACATAAGGTTCGTTGAATGCTAAACGTTCGCGCCATACCAATGTATCAGGCAATGCTTTTTTTATAACATCATAAAAATTGGCACCGAATACTCTTTCGGTCCAGTGTATATATTCAAGATAATCCAGGTTACGCACTTCTGTTTGATCCATATAGAAAGAGGAAACAGTTACCCTTCTTGGAATAGCATTCCAGTCATAGGTCACATCCTGCTCAGCTCTACCCATCGTGAAGGTACCACCTTCAACCAATACCAATCCCGGCCCGGTTTCCTGCTCTTCATAAGGCCCAACTTCAAATCCCCCGTTTTTAGGATTATTGTATTCCCAAGCAGTTACCGGAGAACGTTCTTTCTGGCAGGCTGAAAAAGCCACCACTGTTGCTCCAAGTAAAATTAGTTTGCTCGCTGATTTTTTCATTTTCATTGATTTGGTTAATACTAATTCTTATGCCTATAACTATATATCAGGTAAAAAATTGTTTTTGATTATTAAAAAGATGGACAGCTAACTGTTCTGAATTTTTTCTTTTTCGGTTTACATTCAAACTGCAGGGAGAAAGAAATCTCGTGTGAACCTGCTGTTGCGTTTGTCAGTTTTGACACGGTAACGTCATAGCTGTAACCTACTTTAAAGAAGTGCTGTGTAAATCCGATCAGGGCGATGAATGAATCCTGGTTACGATACCAGAGACCACCAACAATGGATCCTTTGTTTACATATACACCTAAATTCAATTGTTGAAAATCCTGTTGTTTCTGGTACAGGACATTCGGGGAAATCATTGTCTGGTTACCTTTATCACCGATTGGAAGAACCGCTCCGGCGTGTACGGTGAATTTCATCGGTAATTTACTCGGCCCGATCAATCCTTCATCCGGTTGTGTTAAATGGTGAGCTGCGAAACCAAAGAAATAGCGTTTGCTGTATCCCAGTAAACCTGCGGATAAATCCACATTTGATTTTTTTGATTGCCCGGGAACCTCATTGGTATTGTAAACAAAACCTCTGCGCTCATCGATCATATCTCCAAATGTAAGCTTACTCCAGTCGATGCTTTTTTGAAAGTACGTTGCCTGAAAGCCAAATTTCATGGAGAATTCGCGATTGATATTTAACTGGTAGGAATAAATTCCGGAAACGTTTGTTGTTGTAAGTGTCCCTTGTCCTGCCTTATCATTGGTAACCAATAATCCCAAACCACCTTTGATCGCATCAAAATGCTGATCGTATGAAGCGGAATAGGTTACATAAGTTCCGGAAATGGCAGGCCATTGATTACGGTAGTTGAGGCAGATACGCGGACAGCGTGCTGTACCTGCAAATGCGGGATTCAAATAAAGAGGATTCGCGTAGAATTGTGTAAACTCAGGGTCTTGAGCAAATAGATTACCGCCAAACCCTAATGAAAACAACACAGTTAAAATTAAAACAACCCGTTTTAACATAATTACTTTATTTTAATGGGACACAATTATACAATAATTTTTAATAAATAGTTTCATTTAATGTTAAAAAAAACATATTTAAAAGCAATAATAAATAAATAATATCGTTCTGAATTGATTTTATCCAATACACAAATTTATATTAAAAATTCATATCTGCCAATATTATTGCTTAATTTTTAGTTAAATTTGAATTCTTTACAAAAAGCTACTATGAGAATCGGAAAATTATTTATCCTACTTTTCTTTGTTCATTCCATCCTTTTGGGACAAACCAAGTATACCACTGCTCCGCTAACTTCCAATTTAAGCACAAAACAACCCGCAACGGCGGCCAATTCCATTAAATGGTCGGCTCCGGTCAAAATCAGCGAGATAGAAGGAGAAGATGCAAAAGCACTTTCGTTTGAGGGAGCGGACCATGAATACAGCGACCAGTATCTGCCCCGCTATTCCAAGCGTGTTGATTTACGTGGCAATGAGAACAACTTTACGGCAACGCTGATCAATGCGGTTTATGAGCCGTTAACGGATGCGGAAAGCGCCCTGATCAGCAGAAAAAGCAAAATTACCAGCAGCATTTTAATCACAACCCATGTGCTTACTCATAAAAAAACAAAATCGGGCGTGGCTTCCTTTATCCCGATCCGGAAAAACAGCAGCACCGGTAAATATGAAAAATTAATTTCTTTTGATCTGCAGGTGGTCGCTTCCTATACCCCTAAATCATTCACACGCAGCCGTACGTATGCGGCAAATTCGGTTTTACAAAGCGGTAAATGGTATAAAATCGCGACAACAACAGATGGTATCTACAAAATTTCTTATTCTTTTTTAGCGGGATTAGGAATCAACATGGCATCTGTAAACCCGCAAAATCTGAGAATTTATGGAAATGGCGGCGGAATGTTATCGGAACAAAACTCGGATCCGCGGATTGACGATCTTGCGGAAAATGCTATTTTTGTTCAAGGTGATAGCGACGGGGTATTTGATCCGGGCGATTATGCACTGTTTTACGGAACAAGCGCTAATACATGGAAATACGATACCAGCTCCTGCACAAACTTTACACACACATCTAACCTGTATTCCGATTCGGCCTATTATTTCATCACCTTTGATCTGGGCCCGGGAAAACGTGTTTCGAACCAGGTTTCTTCTTCCTTAACACCAACTAACTTTGTGACAACATTCGACGATCATGGCTTTACAGAAACCAACACGACCAATTTTATTAAATCAGGACGTGAATGGTACGGCGAATACTTTGACAACATTGCTTCTTACAACTTTTCATATTCTTTTCCGAACATCGACCATAGCGCTCCTGCTTATGTAAATGTGAGGCTGGCATCGCGTTACCAGGATATGTCGACAGCCATTAATAATGCTTATTATTCTGTGAGCTGCCAATCAGGGAACACAACCATTGCCATTCCGGAAGTAACGGGTGCTACGGAGGATGATTATGCAAACATTGGCAATGGCTGCTTTTCATTTATACCTACAAGTCCGAGCACTACCTTAACGGTGAATGTAACGAAACAAACTGCGGATGCTCTGGCATGGATGGATTTTGTGGAGGTAAATGCCAGAAGGCAACTGATCATGTCGGGAACACAAATGGCGTTCAGGGATGCAAAATCGGTAGGTGCGGGCCATGTGGCTCAATATGACCTGACGAGCAACACTCCTGTTCAATTGTGGGACATTACAGATCCTACCAACATCAAACTTCAGACAACCAACCTGGTGGGAACAAACGATTACCAGTTTATATTGCCTGCGGATGTGATGCACCAATTTGTTGCATATACGGGAGCCGGGTTTGAAACACCAAAAGCATCGGGAACTGTTGCCAACCAGGATTTACACGGCATGGCAAACAAAGACCTGATCATTGTAGCGTATCCTGATTTTTACGACCAGGCGATGCAGCTGGCTTCTTTTCACGAAGCGCATGATTCTTTATCCACGCTGGTAGTAACACCTCAGCAAATTTACAATGAGTATTCATCAGGTTCGCAGGATGCTTCGGCGATCCGCGATTTTGTAAAAATGTTTTATGACCGCTCTACAAGCGCTGCCGATATGCCACGCTACCTGTTGCTGTTCGGCGACGGGTCGTATGATAATAAAAACCGCTTCAGCAACAATACTGATTTTATTGTTACTTATCAGTCTTACAACTCAACTGTATCAACCACTTCGTATGTATCAGATGATTTTTTCGGATTACTGGACGATACGGAAGGCTATTGGGAAGAAAACGATGACGATGCGGTGGATATAGGGATCGGGCGCTTTCCTGTGAAATCAAAATCAGAAGCACAAACGGCAGTAAACAAAGTTTTAGCGTATTGTAAAACAGGCTTGCCTTCTACGGCAAGTAGCAATAACAGCAGTTGTACCCAAACAACCAGCTCTCCGTTTGGCGACTGGAGAAATGTGGTTTGTTTTATAGGTGATGATGAGGATGGCGATTTACACATTGTACAATCCAATACACTGGCAACGATCGTAGATACGACCTACAACAATTACAACGTGGATAAAATTTTCCTTGATTCATACCAACAGGAATCCACTCCGGGCGGCAATCGCTATCCTGGGGTTACGGATGCTATTAACAAGCGCGTGGAGAAAGGTGCGCTGATCATTAATTACACAGGACACGGCGGCGAGGTTGGTTTGGCGCATGAGCGAATCGTGGAAGTATCGGACATCAACAGCTGGAACAACATCAACAACATGCCTTTGTTTTTTACTGCTACCTGTGAATTCAGCCGTTTTGACGATCCTGAGCGTACTTCAGCAGGCGAGGATGTTTTCCTGAACCCGAATGGCGCTGGTATTGCATTGTTCACAACTGTACGCCTGGTGTATGCCAGCCCGAATTTTACGTTGAATGAAGATTTTTATCAAACAGTTTTTACACCAATCGCAGGAAGAATGCCACGTTTGGGTGACCTGTATTATTACATAAAAACGCAGCCGGGCGGCAATTCGGTGAATAGCCGTAACTTTACATTGCTGGGAGATCCCGCATTGCGGTTGGCTTACCCTGAGTTTAATGTATCAACGGATACGCTGAATACAACTCCGGTAACGGCAACATCGCATGATACGATCAAAGCATTGTCGGTAGTAACGGTGAGCGGATTTGTACGCAGCAAGAGCGGCGCAATCCTTACGAATTACAACGGGGTGCTTTACCCAACGGTGTATGACAAAGCGCAAAGCATTACTACGCTTTCGAATGATGGTGTTGCATTAAGCCCTCCTTATACATTCAAATTGCAAAAAAACATCCTGTACAAAGGAAAGGTGAGTGTAACTAATGGTTATTTTAAATACACGTTTGTAGTACCGAAGGATATTGCTTACCAGTATGGAATTGGCCGAATCAGTTATTATGCGGAAAATGGAACGGACGATGCAAGCGGTTATTATGAAAAAATAATTATCGGCGGTTCAAATGATACAGCGATGGTGGATAATGTGGGTCCGGAAGTAAAATTATTCATGAATGACAATAAGTTTGTATTTGGCGGGATGACGAATGAAAACCCTGATCTGTATGCGGTTTTGAAGGATGATAATGGGATCAACACGGTTGGTAACGGGATCGGGCATGATGTAACGGCGATTTTAGATGCGAACACGGAAAATTCGATCGTACTGAATGATTATTACCAGGCGGACCTGAACAGTTACAAGAGCGGAAGTATCCGTTATCCGTTTAATTCGCTTAGTGAAGGTCACCACACACTTGACATGAAGGTATGGGATGTCTACAATAACTCATCGAAAGCATATACGGAATTTATAGTGGCTAAATCGGCCACACTAGCGCTGGACCATGTATTGAATTATCCAAACCCGTTTACGACGAGAACCAGCTTTTATTTTGAGCAAAACCAATGCTGCCAGTCGCTGGAAGTAGAGTTGCAGATTTTTACGGTTTCGGGCAAGCTGGTAAAAAACTTCAGTCAGTTTGTATATGCCGAAGGTTACCGCTCCGCCCCTATTGAATGGGATGGCCGTGATGATTTTGGCGATAAGATCGGCAAGGGTGTTTATGTGTATCGTTTGAAAGTAAAAACGAGCACGGGACAAACGGCTGAAAAATATGAAAAACTTGTGATTTTAAATTAATTAGTAAATTAGCGATCCTAAAAAGAAGAAAATGAAAGATTTTAGAGCATATAGCAAAAGTATATCTGTACTTGCTTTGGCTTTTGTTGTTGGGAATAATATGAAGGCTCAAACTACCCAGAATCAACGGGCAGAACAACTTCAATTGAATACCATTACCACTGCCGTACCATTTTTGATGATCACACCGGATTCCCGTGCAGGTGGCATGGGCGATGCGGGAGTTGCTTCCTCTACAGATATCAACTCCATTCACTGGAATCCTTCAAAATTAGCTTTTGCGGATAAAAAAATGGGGATTGGTGTTTCCTATACTCCATGGTTAAGAGCGCTGGTACCGGATATTAACCTTGCTTATTTATCGGGCTATTATAAAACAAAAAAGAGAGGTACGATCGGTGCTTCGCTTCGTTATTTTTCATTGGGCGACATTACGTTTACGGATGCCAATGGAAATACCGTAGGCCAGTTCCGCCCGAATGAATTTGCGCTGGACGTTGCATATGCCGTAAAACTTTCAAAAGAATTTTCGGTAGGTGGCGCGCTACGTTTCATCAACTCCAACTTAACAGGCGGCGCATTGGTGGAAGGTGCACAAACACATGCAGGCCGGGCCATTGCAGTTGACATTTCTGCATTGTACAGAAAAGAAAAATTAAAGCTGGGTGATAAAAAAGCAACTTTATCGTTTGGGATCGCAGTAACAAATATTGGAAATAAAATGTCGTATTCCGACAGGGGTGGAAATGACAATGCGGATTTTCTCCCGATCAATTTACGTATAGGCGGTGGACTTATTGTTCAGCTGGATGATTACAATTCCATTACTTTTTTGGCGGATGCGAACAAATTGCTTGTTCCTACTCCACCAGTTTACAAGCATGCCTACGATTCAACCGGAAAAGATTTGGGGATTGCGTATGACGCGGATCACAACCCATTGATCCTTGCAGGAAAAGATCCGAACCGCGGCGTTGCGGAAGGAATCTTCGGATCGTTTAATGATGCTCCGGGCGGCGGAAAAGAAGAGCTGCACGAGATCAACTATTCGATTGGTATGGAATACTGGTACAATCACTTATTTGCGGTGCGTGCAGGTTATTTTTACGAGCATCCTACAAAAGGGAACCGCCAGTATTTTACACTTGGTGCAGGTGTCAGATACAATGTATTCGGGCTCGATTTTGCTTACCTGATCCCAACACAGCAACGAAACCCGTTGGAAAACACGTTACGCTTTACACTTACTTTTGACTTTGATGCGTTTAAAGCGCAGAACGATGAAGGTGCAAAAAGTGAATAAACAGTAAATTTATCCGCTTTCCATTTTCATTAACAACAATTATAACCATGAAAATACGCGTTGGATTTGGTTTTGATGTGCACCAGTTAAAAGAAGAAAACGACTTTTGGATAGGTGGTATCAAACACGTTCATACAAAAGGCGCTGTAGGGCATTCGGATGCAGATGTACTGATCCATGCTATTTGTGATGCATTATTAGGTGCGGCAGGCTTGCGCGATATTGGTTTTCATTTCCCGGATACTTCTTCGGAGTTTAAAGGCATTGACAGTAAAATTTTACTGGATCAGGTTATGACGTTGCTCCGGGAGAATTACTACACGGTCGGAAATATTGATTGTACGCTGGTTTTAGAGAAACCAAAAATAAATCCGCACATTGATGCGATGAAACAAACACTTTGCCCGATCCTGGGGATTGAGCTGGAGGATTTGGCGATTAAGGCAACGACGAATGAGAAGATGGGGTATGTGGGGAGAGAGGAAGGCGTTTGCGCGTATGCGGTAGCGCTGATAGAGAGAGCATAGTTACCTGTTGGCTCGTTTTTTTTACCGCAGAGCCGTAAAAATCGCAGAGATTATATATACTTACCGATAAGTTAAATTACCACAAAAGAAGCAAAAAAACAATGTGTAACATACTGATGTATGCTTACTGGCTTGCATTTTAAGGCATACTATGTGTTTGTTTCGGTTCAAAATAATATATTTTAATAACGGCGCAATCGCGTAAAAAATCAACTTTGCCAATTTCAATGCGGTTGATCTTCATCCCAAGACGTGTTTCGAGATCGAACTGTAATTGCACTACATTTTCGGGTTTGATCATTTCGATGTTTTCATACTCGATGGTTTTCGAGGTTTCTTTTTTCATCAGGAAATTGGTTTCGAGGCAAAATGTAAACAGTATGATGAGCACGTTGATGAAAGATAATTCGAGCCAGCTACCTTTACTTAAGGCAGTAATCAGTCCCATTGCAATGACCAGGAACATGTAGGTCATGTCTTTAGAGGAAATGCCTTCGGTACGGTATTTCAACATGGAAAAAACAGCAAACAGGCCAAATGCAGCGCCCATGCTCATATCCGATTTATTAAGAATAAATGTAATGAGAAAGATAATGATGTTGAAAATAAAAAGCGTAAAAAAGTTTTCGCGGTTTTTATATACCGGGTAATAAATAAAGCGGATAAGAATAAACACCGACACAAAATTGATGGCTAAACGCATAAAAAATCTGAACCCTAATTTTTCAAATAAGGCAAATCCGGTAGAGATGTTTTCGTCAGTGAGTTGTTCTTGCAAGAGTACCATTTAGTAATTTTTTTATGTAAATTAAATTAGGTTTAAAATTATTGTGCTTCATGTTTTCATAAAGAGTGACCACCCCGAAGCAGTATTTGCTTAATGCTACTTCACGAATATGTTGTCCGCGCATGACTTTTATAAACGGCGAAACAAACGGTTTATCCTGCTTTACTTCAGCAATTATAAGGTTATCAATTGTTTTATCGCCGTTATTATTTTGAAAATTAACATTGAGATCGATCGTCACGCGTTCAGGAAATGATTTATTTACCAGCGTCATGCGGGAATAGCGCACCATCAATTTGGGTTCAAGCTCTCCTGCTTCGAGGGGTGTTTTTTCCTTTAAAAAATCTTTTGCATTGTGCTGAATTACCTGGCTCATGCGACCCTGCATTATACGGTCCTTGATAGTGCGGCCTCTCCTGTTCCTGAATTTTACCTCAAAAAAATGCAATTCGGATTCTACATATTTCCGGAAACGCACCTTGTAACGACGGTTGGAACGGCCGCGGTGATGATTATAAAACAATTCAAAATCGGTGGTATCAAAATAAAGCGATTCGTATTTACAAAGCCGGTTATCGAGTACGCATAACACTTTGTAATGCTCTTTCAGATGGGAAAGAACAGCAGGCAACCGATCGACTGTAAAAAAATATTTCAGATCCATGCGCTCCATTAATTCGGAGCCTTCCATCTCCTGGAGGGAAATGGGTTCAAAATCCTGTAATATCTCTTTTATGGATTGCATGCAGCGGGTTAATATTCGTAGGTGTATTTTTTAACTGCAATGACAGCTCCTTTCGCATCAGTTGTTTTTTTCTCAATTTTCAGACTGTTGCGGTCGTAGGTATATATTGATTTTTTAAGCGTATTGCCTTTATTATCAAATGTAATCTCGTAAATTTTTTCTTCTTTTGCATTGTAACCATATTGTGTTTTTTCGGTTATTGCTCCTTTGCCATCGTACACGATCTCGGTTATTTTATCATTGCTGGAATTGTATTCGGTAGTGGTTTTCTTTTTGATATTTCCTTTTTCATCGTAAATAATTTCTTCGACAGGATCGTTATTTTTATTGTACTGGCGGGTTTCCTTTTTCTTTAAGGTTCCGTCTTTGTTATACTCCACATCTTCAATGGTATTTCCGGCGTTATCAAATTTTTGATACGAATCGGTACGTGTTTTTTCCTTACCATCCACAATATCCGTAACGACAACAGTAGCCGATTTGATCTTGAATTTTTTTATTTCTTTTTTTGTTTGTGCACTTACAACCGTCACAAACATGAACATGATAAGAAAAACGGAAATTATTTTTTTTACTGAGTACATGAGCTGATTAGTTATAGATTTGAAGCGTACCCGCATCTACAGTTTGTTTCTTTTTGGTGATCTCCGGTGTAGCCTCTACGGCCACCATGTTGGACACGGTGGTTTGTGTTTTGTCTTTTGAGTACACATACACTTTGTATTTTCCAGGGCGCAGATATTTGAATTCAAACACACCATCGGGACCCGATTTTACCTTATCACCGTAGCTTACATCATCGCCGTAAATGATGTACACATCTTCATCTGCGCCGGCATATTCGCCGTTAAAAATGGTAAAATCGGAGTTGTAATCTTTTACCCATACTTTTCCGACAATCGTTGAATTGCCGCCTTCGCCCGGCCCTTTTTTGCAGGAAGAAACAATGAGTAGTATTGCGATGGCTGTGATTGCAACTATTTTTTTCATGATTGGCGTTAATTAAAAATCAATATAGTGTTAAAGATAGTATTTTTTCCCCGTTTAAAAATAAACAAAAAACGGGTTGTGAGAACTGCGCCAGTGCTCATTTTTTATCTCTTTTAACTCTTGTTTCGGATCTGATTTTAGCCCGGGGATCTCCGTAGTGAAGCTGCAGATGGGATGTATAAAAAAAGCAATCCCGGTGCCGTACACACCAGGATTGCAGGATGTTGTTTTTTTAAACAAACTAAAAAAAACATTCATAAATAAACCGATACAAATATTCATCATTTTTTATCATGTTGAAAATAAATGAGATGAAAAAAGGTTTTTTGTCGGTGAAAGGGATGAAGTGCTAGCCGGTAAGGAATTGAAAATGGATAATTGATAGTTGACAATGGGTTCGGAGTTGGTAGTTGTAGTTCGGAGGCATTAAATTAATGGACAATGGATAATTGAAAGTTGATAATGAATAATTAAGGAATTAGGAATTGACGTGCTATGTTTAACTGCCTGCTTTTCCATTATCAATTTTCAACTGTCAATTGCTCACTATTTTCATTATCCATTATTAATTGTCCACTATCCATTCTTTTTTTCTTACTCTTTGAAGATGCTGAAAAAATCGGTTTCATAGCTGGTACCAATGGGAATTTCCTTGCCTTCGATGGTGATGTTTTTTTTGCGGACGTTTTCGATCTTGCTGAAAGGTACAATGAAGGATCGGTGCACGCGGATGAATTCTTTGGAAGGGAGTTTTTCCAGGATCCCTTTCATAGTCATGCGGGCAACAATAGGTTTTTGATTGTGCAAATGGATTTTCATGTAATCATCCAATCCTTCGATGTAAAGAATATCAGAAAGTGTGATCTTGATGAGGCTATAATCGGCACGGATAAACAGGAATTGCTCCTGTACCGGTTCGGCGGAGCTATTGCTGTACCTGTAAAATTCTTTTGCTTTTGTTACGGCCTGCAAAAAACGCTCAAAGGTAAAAGGTTTCAATAAATAATCGAGCGCATTGAGATTAAAGCCTTCCACGGCAAACTCGGGATAGGCTGTGGTAAAGATCACGAGCGTTTCCTGGTCGATCTTTTTATACAGTTCCAAACCAGACAATGCCGGCATGTTCACATCCAGGAACAGAAGGTCCACGGGGAATTTGCGAAGGTATTTTAATGCTTCGTTTGGTTTGGTAAATGTTTTTTCGAGTGTAATAAAATCCACATCGCTGCAAAAGCTTTCTATCACTTTCAGCGCTGGTGGCTCATCATCAATGGCAATTGCTCTGATCATCACAAATCAATTTGGAGTAAAACTAAAAAATCTTTTGCATCGTTGGTAATCGAAAGTTTGTGCTTGTGCGGGTAACTGAGCTGCAAGCGGCTCTTTGTATTCTCGATGCCCAACCCGCTCGGGCGATCCATAGACGGACGGTGATATACCTTTTTATTGTTGACCTGCAGGATCAGCTGGTTGCCGATGATTTCGATGTTGACAGTAATACTGGAAGCTTCTTCAGGATTTACGCCGTGTTTGAAGGCATTTTCAATAAATGGGATCAAAATGAGCGGTGCGATCTTTTTGCCTTCGGTGGAACCTGTAATGGTGTATGAAAGCTGGATGGTATTTACCAGCCGGATCTTTTGCAGTTCGATGTAATCGCTGATGTAATTCAACTCTTTGCCAAGCGATACAAAATCGGTATTTCCTTCGCTGATCACATAGCGCATCAGCCCGGAAAGTTTTACAATCGCGGAAGCGGTACTTTTTGCTTTTTCCTCGATGGCGGAGGAATAAATACTGTTCAGGGTATTAAATAAAAAGTGCGGGTTGATCTGCGCTTTGAGAAACGACAATTCAGTATTTAGTTTTTCCTGTTCGCTGCGTTTCCAGCGGTTGTTAATGCGCAGCATCAGGGAGAAAATAAAAACGATAAAAAACTGGAAAAACCTCATGCGCAGCTCCTGGAAGAGGAAATGCCGGAAAGGGTGTGGAAAATCAAAATCGCCATAATGCTCGGGGCTGAATAAATGCCCCGGAGGAGGCCCCATAAAATGAGTAGGCGCAATAATGCTTAGCGGCAACAAGAAGATGAACAGGAAGCAGAGCGCCGAAAGCAGATAGAACAACAGATGCCTTTTCCGGAAATAAAACTTAGGGATCAGGAAAAAATAATTGAAATAAAAAAAGAGGATCAGCAAGGAAAAAAACAGGAAATCCCGTTGAAAACCGCCCACTTTTATAAACTCAAATGTGGTGGACAGGTCCGGCGAAAAAAGGATTGGAAATGCCAGGAAAACGACACAACCGATAACATGGATGATGATCTGGCTTGTTTTCTTGTTCATATCCGTAAAGGTAAATTAAAACCGGAAGTTCCCGCGTTCTGTTTATAAATTATTGAGGTCAGTTGCTTTATTATGTCGGTGTATTTTTAGCAGCCGGGCAGCTTTAACCAACCATTATGCGTTTATCCAAAACGACTCAAGGGTAAAAAGCAGGGGTTCTTCTATGAAATCGGAGGGTACTTCTATTTTATTTTTTTATGACTGATTTCAGAAACATCTTTGCATCCGATTAACAATTAGCAAGACAACATTCCCGTTTAGTTTGGTGGAAAAACGAAAAAACGTCCAGGTTATGACAGCAATCATCAAAAGCCGGTTTCTTGAAATAACGACACATATTTTATTGTGGGCCGTTTTTTTCGTTTTTTTAATTTTCTTCTCCCCTTCTCCTTTCCGGGAAGCAGTAGATTGGAATTTTATTTTAAAATCGTCGGGACAGTTCCTGTTCTTTTTTCTCCTGATCTTTTATGTGAATTATTTTATCCTGATCGAGCGGCTGATTTTTCAAAAAAAAGTGGTCATTTTTGTTTTGATCAATCTTGTGCTGATTGCGTTGTGCTCACTGTTGAACAGCATATTCAGAGTTGATTTTCCGGTTCCTCATCATGATTCACCCTTTGGACATTTTATGAAAGAACAGATGGCGAGGCCCAACCGCCTGATGATCGTCATTAAAATGTCGAGTCCGTTTGTATTGCCTGTAGTGATGAGTGTTGCGATCAAGATCACGCAGCATTGGTTTAAAACGGAAACGGCAAAAAAGGAAGCAGAGAATAAAAACCTGGAATCGGAACTTCTGCATTTGCGTTACCAGGTGCAGCCACATTTCTTTTTTAATTCATTAAATACCATTTATTCTTTGATTGAAAATTCGCCGAAAAAGGCGCAGGAAGGTGTTCACAGCCTGAGCAAGCTCATGCGTTATCTGTTGTATGAGACCGGGAACAGCAATGTAGAGCTTTCGCAGGAAATCTCTTTTTTAATAAAATACATTGAGCTGATGCAGCTACGCCTAACGGATAAAACAAAAGTTACGTACGATTTTCCAAAAGCACAGATCACGAGAAGTGTGCCGCCACTGTTATTTGTACCGTTATTGGAAAATGCCTACAAGCATGGGATTTCTGCGACACGGCAATCGTTCATTTTTTTTGAGATGAAGATCCTAGGTAACAAAATTTATTTTTTAACAGAAAACTCCAACTTCCCAAAAACCGACCTGGATAAAAGCGGTTCGGGAATAGGGCTCGACAATTTAAAAAAACGCCTGAACCTCCTTTACAAAGATCACCACACGTTTACAACGGAAGTGGTGGATGATGTATTCCGTACCCGCTTAGTTATTGAGATCGATTAAATAATCTATTTACCTGATGAAAAAAATACTATTCCCGCTTCTTGCGCTTTGTTTGACTGTACATATTGCGGAAGCGCAAAAAGAATGTGAACTAAATTCCCCCGGCAGCGCCTGCTACCTCCAATTTGTTTCTTACACGGCCGATGGAAATTATTCACTGGATACAAAACCGGTAGTGTTTGTATTATTAAAACCAGGAGAATTACCTATAGATGCATTTTCAAAGGATACGATCAAAGACTTGCCTGCTTTTTCCAATTATAAATTCATTTATGTTCCCAATCATGGAACTACTGCTGCGGAAAAACTGGATTGTATCTCTTCCCTGGTAAGCCTTGTTTCCTTTGGATTTTCGAGGGGAAAGGAAAATTTATTTTTTTTAGTGAATGATGAAAGCATCATTGCTGCCGATGTAAAAAGTGCACATCTGACCGGAGTATTTAAAACCATCCGCCTCGCAACGCCTTTTGTTAAAGCCATTGGCGCTGTTACACAAACCGATATCAGCTCCGACTTTAAAGAAACAGTGGCTGCTCCGGATGAAGATGAAACAGAAGAAACGACAGCAAAAACGGTGGCAGTGGATGAAAAAGTGGTGCAGAAAACATATTTCGGCGCTCCAAAAACATTTGATTACACGCTTTCCGGAATTGTGCGGGATGCCAACAGTGGTGAAGCATTGCCATTTGCAACAGTGCAGATCAAAGGAACCACAAACGGGATCACGACCAATACCGATGGGTATTTCACATTGGTGAAAGTGCCATCCGATACGGCCACGCTGGTGATCCAGTATGTGGGTTATCAGAAAACGGAAGTGTATTTAAACCCGCAGCTGCCGAAACGCAATTTACTGATTGAAGTAAAACCTTCGTCGCAAATACTGAATACCGTAGTTGTAGAAGGCCAGCGCGAAGATATTGTGCTTTCGAACAAGGAAGACATCAGCACAATAAAAATGACGCCGAAAAAACTGGAGCAATTGCCAAACATCGGCGAGAAAGATATTATGCGCTCGTTCCAGCTGATGCCGGGGATCGGTGCTTCCAATGAGTCATCATCCGGGTTGTATGTGCGTGGCGGCACCCCCGATCAGAATTTAATTTTGTACGATGGTTTTACAATTTATTATGTGGATCACTTGTATGGATTTTTCAGTGCTTTTAATTCGAATGCATTAAAAGACATTCAATTGTACAAAGGTGCATTTGAATCGCGCTTTGGCGGAAGGCTTTCGAGTGTTACGGAAATTTCAGGAAAGGAAGGCAACCAGAAAAAATTTAACATGGGTGGCGATCTTAGCTTGTTGAGTGCAAATGCATTTATAGAGCTGCCGATCGGTAAAAAATTTACATCGGTAGTTGCATTCAGAAGATCCTACCAGGGGTATGTGTATGATAAAATTTTTAACAAATTTAACAGCAGCGAAAGCGCAAGCTCCGATCCACAATCTACAGGAGGCGGACGTTTTCAACAACAATCAAAAGCGGTTTCTTTTTTTTATGACCTGAATGCAAAGCTGACCTATCGACCTACGGACAAGGATATTATTTCCTTCAGCCTGTTTGACGGAACCGATAAATTAAATAACGGAACGGCGGCGGCATCTTCTGCAAATGCAGCCAGGGCTTTCAGCATGAGCTCCACAGATCTTACCAAATACGGAAATATCGGGAGCAGCTTAAAATGGTCGCGCAAGTGGTCATCGAAATTATACGGCAATACGATTTTAAGTTATTCCAATTATTACAGCAATCGCGACCGGTCGCAGGAGCGCACGATTACTAACTCTGCAGGCATAGCTACAACAACCAAGACAGGGCTTTTTGAAAATAACAATTTAAAAGATTATAGTTTTAAATCGGATTACGAATGGAATATTTTCAAAAACAGCCAGTTGCAATTCGGAGGTTTTGCCACGTATTATGATATTAAATACACGTATGCGCAAAACGATACAAACACGATCCTCGACCGCCATAATTTTGCGGTATTGGCGGGCGGTTATGTGCAGAGTAAAACAAAATTCTTTGACGATAAATTGATTTTTTTACCGGGGATCCGCATTAGTTATTTTGATGTAACCGGCAAACCGTATTACGAACCGAGGGCTTCCCTTGTGTATCAACTAACCCGCAAACTATCGCTAAAAGCAGCAACCGGCAAGTATTACCAATTTGCCAACCGTGTAACACGTGAAGATATTTTATCGGGCAGCCGCGATTTCTGGGTATTGTCGGATGGAAATAAGATCCCTGTAAGCTCTGCTATTCATTATGTTGCGGGCATATCTTACGAAACAAACGATTATTTATTCAGTGCCGAAGGGTATTATAAAAAATTGTCCGGGCTCACTGAATATTCATTGCGTTTTAATGCCAGTCCGGAAGGCGTTGATTACAACGAAAACTTCTTTAACGGAACAGGTTATTCGAGGGGGATTGAATTTTTAGCACAAAAAAAGTTTGGAAAATTTAACGGCTGGGTAAGTTATACACTGGCACAAGCCATGAATCATTTCGCGATTTATTCCACCGATGATTATCCCGCAAGCCAGGATGTAACGCATGAATTTAAAATTGTAGGGTTGTATAAATACAAGCGCTGGGATTTTTCCGCCACCTGGATCTTTGCTACAGGAAGGCCATACACAGCACCATCCGGAGCGTACACAGTTACGTTACTCGACGGAACCACGCAGGATTATTTTACAGTAACCGCAAAAAACAGTTTGCGCCTACCGGATTATCACCGTGCTGATCTTTCCGTAAATTATAAATTACTGGTTGGAGAAAAAAGAAGGGATATCGGTTACATCGGCTTTAGCATTTTTAATGTATACAACCGTACAAATGTGTGGTACAAACAATACAGTATTGTGGACGGACAGATCATTGAAACCAACGTGAATTATTTGGGGATCACTCCCAACCTTACTTTATCACTAAAATTAAGATAAATGCGTGTAAACATTAGAATAAAGATAGCGCTGCTTTCGTTTGCGCTAACGGCCTGCAAGAAACAGGACAGCGCGGAATTTACGGACACGCCGGTAATTGAATCGTACCTGCAACCGGGAAATGTAATGAATGTAAAGCTAAGCCGGCAAATTCCTTTTTCGTCGGCAGTAAATTATTCGGAAGATAATATTGATGCATTGAGTGTGGACGTTACCTGCAATAACATCACGTATCCGTTAACAGCAACAGGAAACGGGCAATACGCCGATAGTAACCTGATCGTGGCGGAAGGTACAAAATATGACCTGTCCTTTACCTACAATAAAAAACCGGTGACGGCCTATACGTACATTCCTTCCAAGCCGCAAAATTACACGGAATCCGTTACGCAACTGGAAATTACGCGGGTGAGCGCCACCAGCGGGCCACCTACCGGCGGTTTTACCATGCCCGATCCGGTTACGCTGAGCTGGAATAATACAGATGGATCGTACTATATTGTCGTGATCGAGAACATTGAAACCACGCTGGACCCGATCCGCGATTTTGGAACCAACGCGCCTCCGGGCAACCGCTTTAAGAAAAAACCTACGAATGCCACCAGCATTGAAATCAGGGCGAATGAATTCCAATATTACGGCACCCATCGTTTGATCCTGTACCATGTGCTGCCGGATTATGCTTCTTTGTACGATGATAACAGCACGAGTTCACAAAATTTAACAAATCCATCAACCAGTATTATAAATGGATATGGGATATTTACCGGCTTAAATTCGGATACGCTGATGCTCGAGGTAAGAGAACCCTGAAATTTGTGTTAAATGGCAGGCTTTAATTGGTTTTCCTTAAGTATTTTTGCACACTTAATCCTGTACGTTGTAAATGAAAAAAATAAATTGCCTGATTGTGGATGATGAGCCCCCTGCGCTTCATTTGATCGAAGGATATGTGAATAAAACACCTTTCCTGGAATTGAAGGGGAAATGTTCGAATGCATTTGAGGCGATGGAAGCAATGAATTCCAATTCCATTGATTTACTTTTTCTTGATATCCAAATGCCGGACCTGAACGGCATTGAGTTTTCGCGCACTCTTACAAACGGGCCGAAAATAATTTTAACAACGGCTTTTGAAAAATATGCGCTGGAGGGATTTCGCATAGATGCTCTGGATTATTTATTAAAGCCATTTAATTATGAGGAATTTCTGAAAGCCGCCAATAAAGCAAAAGAATGGTTCAGGACAAAATTAAACCCAGAGCAAAAAACGGAAACAGATTCTTTTTTATATGTGAAATCGGAATACAAACAAATCAAGATTGATCTGAATAAAGTATTGTTTTTTGAAGGGTTGAAAGATTATGTAAAGATACACCTGGAAGATGCCGAAAAACCGGTATTAAGCCTGATCAGCCTGAAATCGCTGGAAGAACAGCTTCCGTCGAAATTCATGAGGGTGCATCGTTCGTTTATTATCAATCTTGAAAAGATCGATGCCATTGAACGTACGCAATTGATCATCGGTAAAAATCACATCAAGATCGCGGACCAGCATAAAAATGAATTTATGGAATACCTCGCTTCTAAATCAATGAAATTTTAAAATTATGTTTTACATCTCTCTGAAAAAACATACGCTTACCGCGATTTCAATTCTTGTTTTTACATTTTCCATACAAGCGCAAACGTACGCTGTGAGAGGCCGCATCATCTCTAAATCAGATACAGTTCCACTGATTGGCGCCATTGTGAAGTTAACCAACATTGCCGATACAACCAAAGTAAGTGGCGTTTCTGCAGATGTGAACGGGAATTTCGAATTCAACAATGTGGTCCCGGCCCGTTATAAATTAACGACGTATTACATCAGCTATAAAAACAATCAGAAATTTATTACGGTTGCCGATAAAGATGTATACACCGGAACGATTGCGATGGAAACCAATGCATCCATTTTAAAAACGGTAACGGTAGAAGGCGAACAACAGCGTGCGGAGCAAAAAGGTGATACCACGCAGTTCAATGCCAATGCCTACAAAACCAATCCGGATGCTACTGCCGAGGATTTGGTAAAAAAAATGCCGGGAGTTACCTCAGACGGAACAACGGTGAAAGTAAATGGTGAAGAAGTAAAAAAAGTATTTGTGGATGGCAAACCGTTTTTCGGCGATGATCCAACCGCTGCTTTAAAAAATTTACCGGCAGATGTGATCGACAAAGTGCAGGTATTTGATAAAAACAGCGACCAGGCACAATTTACCGGTTTTAAAGACGGTGATGAACAAAAAGCGATGAACATTATTACGAAGCCGGGAAGAAATATAGGACAGTTCGGGAAAATATACGGTGGCGCCGGAACGGATGACGATGCTTCGGAGCTCAAATACAACAGCGGATTAACATTCAACAGTTTTAACGCCAAACGCCGCTTTTCAGTGATCGGGATGTCGAATAACATCAACCAGCAAAATTTTAATATTTCCGACATCATGAGCGTCATGAGCAATTCGGGACAAAGCGGTGGCCCCGGAATGGGCGGACCGGGCAGCGGTGGCGCGTCCAACTTTATGGCAGGACAGCAAAGCGGCGTGGCAACAACTACTGCTGCAGGCTTAAATTATTCGGATGCCTGGGGCAAAAAAGTGAATGTATCGGGCAGTTATTTTTTCAATCAAACGGATAATTTAAATACCGGAACGATTGCACGGAATTATTTTACAGATAACAAATTGAGATATGATCAAACGAGCACATCCCGAACAAAAAATTTAAATCACAAAATAAACTTCAAGCTGGAATATGCGATCGATACGATGAATTCGATCACGCTAACGCCGCGATTGACTTTCCAGCAAAACAATGCGACCAGTGACCTGATGGGAACGAACAGACTTCCGGACAGTGCTTTATTCCTGAGCCAGACAGAAAACAGAACGAAAGCCCTGAACACGGGTTATAATTTCCAGAACGATTTATTACTTCAGCATAAGTTTCAAAAAAAGGGAAGGACTATTTCGTTTAACATCAATACGCAAATCAATAACCGCGCAGGCAACGGCAGTTATTATTCGTCGAGCATATACAACGATTCACTTACCACCAGCACGGTGCTTGATCAGCAATATACCAACGAAAGCAAAAGCACCACCTGGGGCGGAAACCTTTCTTATACGGAGCCTGTAGGGAAATTCGGCCAAATGATGGTCACCTACCGGCCGTCGTACACAAAAAATGAAGCAGACAAAACCACCAACAACAACAACGGGGAAGGCGAATATTCGGTTTTGGATACCGCGCTATCAAATAAATACAACAACACGTATACCAGTCAGCGCGGCGGTTTGAGCTACCGTTTGAACAAACCAAAAGCAACTTTTATGCTGGGTGCAGATGTAGAACAGGCGGTATTAAGCGGCAACCAAACCTATCCTGAAAACTTTAAGCTGAACCGCACTTTTAACAATGTATTGCCAACCGCGATGTACAGCTACAAGTTCAGCAAAACAAAAAACCTGAATATTAATTACCGTACCACTACGCGATCTCCTTCGGTTACACAGCTGCAAAACGTAATTGATATTTCCAATCCTTTACTGGTAAAATCGGGTAACGCCGATCTGAAACAAACATTTGAAAATAATTTAACGGTACGTTTGGGATTGGGAAACCCGATGAAAGCAAAAAACTTTTTCATTTTCCTGATGGCGAACCAAACGAACAATTACATCAGCAACGCCACCTACCTGATCCGCTCTGATACATCATTACAGGGCTATACGATCAATCGCGGAAGCCAGCTGATAAAACCGGTGAACCTGGATAATTATTACAGCTTGCGGACTTTTGGCGTGTATAGTTTTCCACTAAAGCCGATCAAAAGCAACCTGAACATCAATGCGGGTTATACCTACGCACACACACCGGCACTGATCGACAACCGCATCAATTATTCGAGTAACAATGCGGTAAGCGGCGGTATTTATTTAAGCAGTAACATCAGCACTTCGCTGGATTTTTCGATCGCGTACAACGGCAGTTACAACACAGTAAAAAACACATTGCAGGCGCAATCCAACAATGCCTATTTTAATCATACGGCCACGCTGAAAATGAATTATATCCTGCTAAAAAAAGTAGTTTTCAATACAGATGTGAACCAAATGTATTATACCGGATTGACAAAAAGCTACAACCAGAATTATGTATTGTGGAATGCTTATATCGGGTATAAATTTTTAAAGAACCAATCGCTGGAAGCGAAAGTTTCGGTGTACGATATCCTGAACCAAAACAGGAGCATCAGCCGGAGCGTTACCGAAACATATACCGAAGACAGCAATACAAATGTGCTGAAACGGTATTTTATGGTAACTTTAACGTATACGTTCAAGCATTTTAAAAACGGATCGAAGGAGCCGGAGCAAATGCAATTCCCGAAAGGAATGCCGCCGCCGGGAAGCATGCCGCCACCGGGTGGAATGGGGCCTCCACCGGGAGGTAATTAATGTAGAACAATAAAAAGAATAACAATAAAAATGCAGCGCATAAAGAAAATAATTTTAGTACTGGTCCTGCATTGTTGTTGCCTGCTGCCGGGTTATGCGCAATTGAAAGCCAGTTATCTGCAAATGGGCCGGTATGAGCTGAGCCAGGAACATTTTACCAAAGCGATCGAATATTTCAATCTTGCGATCGGGCAGCAAAGCCAATCGTTTGATGCGTATTTTTTTCGCGCTATTGCGAAGGAAGAGCTGGATGATTACATCGGCTCGGAAAAGGATTACACCAAATCCATCGGCATTTATTCGGATTGGGTGGATGCTTACATTTCACGTGCATTGGTACGGGATAAAATGTTCAATTACCAGGGTGCATTTGAAGATTACGACAAAGCCGTTTTGCTCGATTCCTTAAACCCCGTGATCTATTTTAACCGCGCGATCACCTACCTTGCTTTGCAAAAATTCCAGCTGGCAATTGATGATTGCAACCACGCAGAGCGATTGAAATACAACAACGAAAACATGTACATTGTAAGAGGGGCTGCCCTTTCGGGATTGACACAGTATCAAAATGCGATCAAGGATTTTGACCGTGTGATCAATAAAAACCACAAAAATATTTTTGCGTACATGCAGCGTGCAGAAACCTGGGTAGCAATGGAGAAAAAAGATTCGGCCATTGCCGACCTTAATTTTGTATTGAAGCACGATTCCTTAAATACGGACGCACTATTGAACCGCGCCATTTTAAAGATTGATGATAAAAAAAATGCAGAAGCGCTGAAAGACCTCAACAAAGTGATCCGCTTATCGCCCGATAATGCAACTGCGTATTTTAACCGCGCCATGCTAAAAAGCGACATGAAAGATTACAACGGTTCGTTGTATGATTACGATAAAGTGCTGGAAATCCATCCGCAGAATATCCTCGCGTATTACAACCGTGCAGGATTAAAATATTCGCATCACGATTTAAAAGGTGCGCTGGAAGATTATAACAAAGTGATTACATTGTTTCCGAATTTTTCCGATGCGTATGAAAACCGTTCACTGGTGGAAAAAGATCTGAACAGATCCGAAGATTCCAGGCGCGATCACGACAAATCGGTAGAGATCCACAATTCCAACACCTCGTTAAGCGACAGTGCCCGTGTGGAAGAAAGCGCCAAGCTGATGAAATTTATGTCGCTGAGCGCCGGCTCTGAAAGCCAGAATAATTCCAAGGAAAAAGTGCAATACAACAATGCTGATATCCAGCCGCAATCTATTTTTTCGGTGACGATGTTACCGGCGCAAAAAAAATTCAGGCTTTATAAAGTTCCGTTAAAAAATAAAAAAGACAGCGTGCTCACCCTGGTGAATACGCCTGCTGACAGCATGGATGAAGCCGCTGTTTTTAATAAAATAAATGCGCTAAATGCGATCATAGAAAAAGACAGCCTGAACGCCGGTAATTATTTTAACCGCGCTGTTTTATATGCCACTGTGCAAAAGTATAACCAATCGATTGCCGATTACAACACCTCCATAAAGCTTGATTCTACGAATGCAATGGCTTGGTTCAGCAGGGCAAACACGCGGTATAAATTACTGGAATTGCTATATTCGTTTGATGATGTTCCGGCATTTGATGCCAGCGGAAATGTTCCTAAAACATATCAAAAGCGCGTTTATACGGACAATACGTATGACATGATCCTGAATGATTATGCGAAAGCGCTGCAGCTGAACCCCGAATTTACGGAAGCATGGTTCAATACGGCCACTACTAAAATAAAAACGAATGATTACAAAGGCGCCGTAGCGGATTACACCATGGCTTTGTCCTGCGACCCGGGCCTTTCGGAAGTGTATTACAACCGCGGCTTATTGCTTATTGTTTTGCACGATAATAACAACGCGTGTATTGATTTGAGCAAAGCCGGTGAGTTGGGGATTTTAGAGGCTTATAATGTGATAAAAAGATTTTGTTATAAATAATACAGATAACGAACAAAAACGAAACTACGAATCTGTGTATACTGTGTAAATGTTTATTAAAAATAATCGCCCTTCGAAACTGTCATCCCGGGCTTGACCCAGGATCTGTTAGTTAAATACTTCTGACATTTATGGGATCTTCGTAACATAAATAATATATTCGTTGGATAAAACATAATCACACATGACCTTCACGTACAGCTCTGATGAAAATGATTATTTGCAGCATACGCTTTACATTGCAAGTAAAAGCGACAGGGTTAAAAACGAAAGAAGAAAAGGCAGATTTTTAATAACAATCCTGTTTTTAGGTTTATCTTTTATTCTTTTTAAAGCAAAAGACGAACTGGGCATGTACCTCTTTTTGTCTGCTGCTGTTTTATCGTTTTTGCTTTATCCGGCATACCTTAAAAGGTATTATCTGAAACACTACCGGAAAAACGTTGCAGACATTTACAAAAACAGGTTTAATAAATCCACCACAATAACTTTTAAGGAAACAACAATTGACGTAACAGACATTACCGGTGAGATGAAAATAAATTTTTCGATCATCCAGGAAATTGTAGAAACGGGCAATTATTTTTATTTACGAATAAATACAGGCGGCAGCTTAATTATATCAAAAACAAAAATTGAAAACCCGGGCGATCTTGCCCTGTTTTTAAAAGCGCTTGCAGGCAAGCTTAACATCAATTATACAGAAGAATTAAACTGGGAATGGAAATAACAAGTACCGGTTACAAAAAAATCACCCAATGAAATATATTCTGACCCTGTTCGTCCTGGCTTTTTCACGTCTTGTATACAGTCAACAGCCCGATACGCTGAATTGGGAAACTATTATAAATAGCTCCTCCGGCTGGAAAACATTTACAAGCATAAAAGACCTGGATAAAACACTGATCTCAAAATTTCCCGAATGGAAAGATATGTCGGGGCCTAAAGGAAGATTTGAAGCCACGGATGTTGGCGGCGGGCCAAGAGAACGGCTTTTTTTCGCTGCAAATTATCAGAATTACTGGATCGTAAGCTATGAACACGGCGGGATCGGATACCATACGCATTGTTTTTTTATCCAGGTAAAAGATGAAAATAAATTTATCATTTATGATTCGTACAACGAATTCAGGACACTGCAAAAACTGCAATCGTTTGTATTGACAAAAGATATTCCCATGGAATTGTGGGACGGTTATGATTATTGATTATCCCTGTTTTTCCACTTTTATTCCCTCTTCCGGTTTCCCGATAAATTCCAAATTAACCCGTATCTTTGATATAAATAGTAGTTCAAATGAAAAGACACGAATTAAAAATAGCGTACGCGGAGTTTGAAAACGAAAGTGAGTTAAATGAATCCGACCGCGAATTATTACAAAAAGCACGTGTGGCGGCAGAGTCGGCCTACGCCCCCTACTCCAACTTTTATGTGGGAGCGGCATTATTGCTGAAAAATGGGCAGATCATCACCGGAAATAACCAGGAAAATGTAGCTTATCCAAGCGGACTGTGTGCGGAACGGGTGGCAATTTACGCTGCCGGGGCTACTTTCCCGGATGAAGCCATAGAAACGATTGCGGTTACATGCAAATCGCCGGCTTTTGAAGTAAATGAACCTTTATCGCCTTGCGGTGCGTGCCGCCAGGCAATTGCCGAATATGAAATGCGTCACAATTCGAAGATCAGGATTCTTTTGGCAGGTGAAAAAGGCAGGATCCGGATGGTGGAAAGCATCAGCGACCTCCTGCCTTTTATGTTCAAAGCCGAAGAACTGAAAAAAGGCTGAAAACTGAGCTTTTTAGAATAAAAAACAGAGATTGGGGATTATAATTTTTATTGTTAAATTTGTAGTTCTACACAAATCAAGATCATGGAAAAAGTAGCAAGCAAAACAAAAAAAGCAGAAGAAGTGACTGAAAAAAAATCAGCAACCAAATTCAGCAAGGAAACCTATATAAAATGGTATGAATCGATGCTGCTGATGCGCAAATTCGAAGAAAAAACCGGCCATTTATATATTCAACAAAAGATCCGCGGTTTCTGCCATTTATACATCGGGCAGGAAGCCCTGGTAGCAGGAGCTGTATCAGCGATCCGCAAGGAAGACAATATGATCACGGCGTACCGCGATCATGCACACCCGATCGGGCGCGGCATGCATCCGAAATACATTATGGCTGAAATGATGGCAAAAATAACCGGCTGTTCAAAAGGTAAAGGCGGCTCGATGCACATGTTCTCAAGAGAGTTTAACTTTTTTGGCGGGCACGGGATCGTAGGCGGACAAATCCCATTGGGCGCAGGCATTGCTTTCGCAGATAAATACAAGGGCAACGATAATGTAACACTTTGTTACATGGGCGATGGCGCTGTTCGCCAGGGTGCATTGCACGAAGCGTTCAACATGGCCATGCTGTGGAAATTACCGGTGATTTTTATCATCGAAAATAACCATTATGCCATGGGAACTTCCGTTGAACGGACATCCAATGTGCATGATTTATACAAAATAGGCTTGTCGTACGAGATGCCTTCCAAAGCGGTAGATGGCATGACCTGCGAAGCAGTGCACGATGCTATCGCAGAAGCGGCGGAAAGAGCGCGCAAAGGTGACGGGCCAACATTACTGGAAATGAAAACATACCGCTATAAAGGCCATTCCATGAGCGATGCGCAAACCTACAGAACCAAAGACGAAGTGAAAGAATACCAGGCGCAGGATCCTATTGAAAAAGTATTGGCGACCATTAAAGCCAATAAATGGATGAGCGATGCGGACATTGAAGCTGCTGAAAAAAATGTGGATGATATTGTGGCTGAATCGGTAAAATTTGGTGAAGAATCCCCTTATCCGACTGTTGACGAATTGTACAAAGATGTTTATGAGCAAACCGACTATCCATACATAATCGATTAAGGATTTTTGATTAAGGAATGCACATATTTATAATTTATAACCTATAATTTATAATTCAAGAAAATTTATGGCTGAAGTAGTACGAATGCCCAAATTAAGCGATACCATGACAGAAGGTGTTGTTGCAAAATGGCATAAAAAAGTAGGTGACAAAGTAAAATCGGGCGAAGTGCTGGCGGATATTGAAACGGATAAAGCAACGATGGAGTTTGAATCGTTTCAAAATGGAACATTATTGCACATTGGTGTTCAGGAAGGCAAAGGCGCACCGGTGGATTCGATCCTGGCGATTTTAGGAAATGAAGGCGAAGATATTTCGGGATTATTGAATGAAAAAGCACCCGCTGCTGATGCGAAAGAAGAAGCGAAAACGGACGCGAAAGAAGAAGTAAAAACAGATGCTAAAAAAGCGGCACCTGTTGCGGAAGTGAAAATTCCGGATACTGTACAAATTGTAAGAATGCCAAAACTGAGCGATACAATGACAGAAGGTGTTGTTGCAAAATGGCATAAAAAAGTAGGTGATAAAGTAAAATCGGGCGAACTGCTGGCGGATATCCAAACCGATAAAGCAACGATGGAATTTGAATCGTTCCAGGATGGCGTACTGTTGCACATTGGCGTAGAGGAAGGAAAAGGCGCACCCGTGGATTCTATTTTAGCGATCCTTGGAAAAGGTGATGAAGATGTTACGGCAATTATTGCTGCTGATAAAAACAAAGAAGTTAAAGCTGAAAGTCAAAAGACAGAAACGAAAGAGCCTGCTGCTGACAATAAACAAACTACAAGTGTTGCTGCTTCTGCAAAATCAACAAGTACTCAGCATGCAACAACTACAAACGGCGAGCGTCAGAAAATTTCCCCGCTTGCCAAAAAATTAGCGGAAGATAAAGGCATCAGCATTACAGCGCTAAAAGGCAGCGGCGACAATGGCCGCATCATCAAACGCGATATTGATAATTTTAAATCGAATGGCGCTGCGCCTGCATTTGTAGGTGTGGAAAGCTATACGGAAGAACCTGTTTCGCAAATGCGCAAAGTGATTGCGAAACGTTTGGGCGAAAGTAAATTTTCCGCTCCGCATTTCTATTTAACAATGGAAATTGACATGGACGAGGCGATCAAAGCACGCGAGGCGATCAACACCGTTGCCGGAATTAAAATCTCGTTCAACGATATGGTGATCAAAGCTGTGGCTGCCAGCTTGCGCAAACATCCAAAAGTAAATTCATCCTGGCTGGGCGATAAGATCCGTTACAACAATCATATTCACATTGGTGTGGCGGTTGCTGTTGAAGACGGACTGCTGGTTCCTGTAGTGCGTTTTGCTGATGGCAAAACGTTAACACAGATTGGAACGGAAGTACGCAATTACGCAGTGAAAGCACGCGAGAAAAAATTACAGCCAAGCGATTGGGAAGGCAATACATTTACTATTTCCAATTTAGGAATGTTTGGCATTGAACAATTTACAGCCATCATCAATCCGCCGGATGCCTGCATTTTAGCAGTTGGTGGGATCAAACAAACACCGGTTGTTAAAAACGGGCAGATTGTTCCGGGTAACGTAATGAAATTAACATTATCCTGCGATCACCGCGTTGTGGACGGTGCTACCGGCTCTGCGTTTTTACAAACTTTGAAACACAATTTGGAAAACCCTATTTTGATGCTGGGTGCAAGCGCTATTTAAGCAGGCAACAGGCAAAGAAATAAAAAGATAAAAACGTCAGCAAAAATTGCTGACGTTTTGTTTTAAAAGAATCCTGGTTAATTATCAAAACAAATTACATTAAAACCATCATTGCTTCGTTCCTGAAAATGACGTATTGAAATAATTTTTTGTTATTTCAATATTATTATACCGATTGGTATATTTTTTTATACCCTTGTTTTATGAAAATTCAAAATTATTCCAATTACAAACGGTATTACACGCCACATCATTTTATTTTCCTCCCACTCATGGGTACATTGACGGGAGTTGGCATCTGGAAGGCATTTGCTGATCCTGCTCATTGCCTTGAATGGAGCCTATTCAGTATTCTTTCATTCTGCATCCTTTACTTAGCGATCATGCTGCGGCAGCATTATGCACTGGGAAATCAAAACAGGATCGTCCGATTGGAATTTCGCCTGCGGTATTTCGAATTGTTCGGGCAGCCGTGTGATAAAGCCGAAGCGCAATTATCGTTCGGACAAATTGCAGCGCTGCGGTTTGCACCGGATGACGAATTTAAAGTTTTACTGGATCGTACATTAAAAGAAAAGCTTAGCAGCGATGCCATCAAACGCGCAATCAAAAATTGGAAAGCAGATGAGATGAGATTGTAACCGGCAAACGACTAAAACCATTTTGTTTTAGAGGGATTAAAGCTTAAATTAGCTTGGTGAAAAAATTTCTACTTCTGCTCTCATTAATAATGCTGATGGGATGTTATCATAAAAATCCTGTAAGTCCAACGGGTGGATTTGTTTCTATTGCTCCTTCAGAAAATCCAACGCCACCGGCGCCAAAACCTGATTCTCTTAACCCAAAACCCTTTTTTGATTTTGATGAGATCACGCACATCCGAATTGATATTTCTGATAATGAATACGATGACCTGTACAATCATAAAAAAGGAACTCCCGAAAGAAACCTTGTTTACTTTCTTTCAAAAAACAGGCCGGAGGAAATAACTGATTCGGCAATCGAAGAAAGCATTAAAAATGTAGCACACAAAATCATGCCGGTTGATCCAACATTTTTTACCGAAATGAAGGATTCCATTTTTGCTGAACACAAATCCTCTGCGCCACCCCTTGCCCTTGCATGCGAGCCCATTTACCGCGATATCCTTATCTTTAAAATGAACAAAAAAACAGTTGGCATTGCGAAGATCTGTTTTAAATGTTGCATGTACCATATTACCGGAGCAAAAAGCAATACCGGTAATTTCGGACAATACAGGGACTTCAAACGCTTAGCTGATCTATTAAAAAAGAATGAAGCGTTATCTTCGCCGCAAAAAAAGAAACAATGAAAATAAAATTAATCTTCTTCTTTCTTTTTTATGTTTTTGTTTCACAGGCACAAAACCTTGTATTCAAATGTATTTTACTTGACCAGGAAACACATGAACCTGTTGCGGGTGTGCAGATGAAGCTGGTCTGCAAAAACTACACAAAAAAAAGCATTATCTGCGATACGCTCGCCACAGTTTCCGATGATAAAGGCTTGTTTCAATTTTCAGCAAAGCCCTCCTATCGTTTTGAGCTTTTAACCACAGATAAAAAATACAGGCTCCAAGGCAATTATATAAGCATTACCGACACATCACATCTTATTACCTACTATCTGAACGCACCCGGATTTACTGATTATTACCCTGATTTTTTTTTCAATGAAAACGCAAGTATTCCACAAGACACGTCCATGTTTTATTATTGGGACCTGAATACCAGGCAAGATGTTTCTTCAAAAATTATGCTTACAGGATTTTATGCCCCCGGCGAAAATAAAAAAATAGCATTTCAACGTGCAAAAGCGGTATATGACGGTTTTGTAAAAAGAGGAGCTAATCCAAATGCGTTTGTCATAAACGGGGAAGCGTTCAACGAAACTACTTTGTACCATGGCCAGTACGTATTTATTAGCGGTGAAGATAATTTCTTTAAGAAAGGTGCAATCATCAATACAAAGTACATTCAAACACTGAAAGGCAGCCGGAAAGAAGCAGCAAAACAGCTGCTACGTGCTGTAAGACTTACTAATTAGCAGCGTTTAGCATACTATGTTTTAGTAAAAAACGCTTTAAAGATTATGAAAAAATTAATTTTCATTCTATTGTTTGTACTAACCGGTGTTGCTTCGTATGCACAGATTTCCCCGGATAGGTATAACGAATTGCTGAAAAAAGCAGACCGCTTTTACCGTTTAAAAAATTACAAAACATCTGCACAAACCTATTCACAGGCATTTAAGCTCAATCGCTGGAAAGCATCTTCAAATGATCGTTACAATGCAGCTTGTGTATGGGCCTTAGCAGGCGTTCCCGATAGCGCATTTTTTCAGTTGAATGAGATTATAAAAAAAGGAAATTATACCAATTACGAGGGAATAAAAACGGATCATGACCTAAAATCCCTCCAAAATGACAAACGCTGGAAGCCCTTACTGGAAATCGTTCAGCAGAATGCAAAAAAAGCAGAAGCAAAATTGAACAAGCCATTGATTAGTGAACTCGATAGCATCAATGTGGATGATCAGCAATACCGTTCAAGGATCGATGATATAAAATCTGCTTACGGAATAAATTCCAAAGAGATGAAAGAGCTCTGGGACAAGATCAACAAAGCTGATTCTATTAATTTAATAAAAGTAAAAGCTATTTTAGACCGCGACGGCTGGCTTGGCCCTGATATAGTTGGCAATGCAGGAAATACTACTTTATTTTTGGTGATCCAGCATTCGGATCAGCAAACGCAGGAAAAGTATTTGCCGGTGATGCGGGAAGCAGTAAAAAAGGGAAATGCTCAGGCAAGTGCATTGGCATTATTAGAAGACAGGGTTGCGATCGGGCAAGGAAAAAAACAAATTTACGGCAGCCAGATCATTACTGATCCGAAGACCGGAAAAGATACCCTCTCTCCTATCGAAGATTTTGCAAATGTGGATAAACGACGGGCTGCTGTGGGGCTCCAACCGTTACAAGAATATGTAAACTACTGGGGAATTGTATTGAAGCCACGTGCACAAAAAAAGGAAACGAATCCGGTATATTTAAACGGAGATTTTGAAACAGCCACGGAAATACATGATTCGATTGTCGGCCCGGTGAATGTTTGCAAAGGAACCGGCACTCATGTAGATTTTACACTTCCTTATGGTTATGGAGAATTAGTAAATTCTGCATGGTTTAAATTTACCATGGAAGTTGATACCACCCTTGTATTTGATATCGTTCCAAATTATCCGCATGACGATTACGATTTTTTGCTTTTCAAATGCGCTGATAAAGATTGCATGAATAAGATCAGTAAAAATGAAGTTAAGGCCGACCGGTTTTGTTATTCTGTTGATTTGGAAAAAAACAGTTCTACAGGCTTGTCTGAATCTGCCACTGCCATGTACCTGGGGGCCGGTTTAGCATCATCCGGTTATGTAACTCCCTTGCCAGTGAAAGCTGGTGAAACCTATTATTTAATGGTTGCTTGCGGTTATCCCAACTCAAAAGGATTTACCATTTATTTTTATAACTACTGGCCAAACAAACCAAAAAAATTAAAATCACCGCCCATAAAAAAAGCACCACTACCCGGAAATAAACCGATCGTATTGGAAAATGTTTTATTCGAATCTGATAAAACAATTTTACTAAAAGAATCCGATGTTGCATTGGATAGATTAGTGGAGCTGCTTCAAAAAAACAAAAACATGACCATCGAGATCCGCGGCCATACAGACAATACAGGGGATGAAAAAACAAATCAAAAGCTTTCGGAAGCACGCGCAAAAAAAATTGTAGATTACCTGGTTTCTAAAAAAGTTGAGAAGGAACGGCTCTCTTACAAGGGACTTGGAAGCACGCAGCCAATTGCATCAAATGATACGGAAGAAGGAAAAAAGAAGAACAGAAGGGTAGAATTTGTGATACTGAAAAAATGATTTGCCCGGAACCTTCAAACACCTTAAAAACAGCAGGATGGCTGCTGGCACATTTTTTTATAATAAGGATCTGCTACTGATTCCAGAACATGAGAAACCGCCTGTTGATACTGCTTTTTTTATTGCATTGCGGAGCGTTTGCGCAAAGTAATATGCAGGATACTATCAGCAAAAAAATGCAGCAGCAATTCAAGCATCTGCGCAGCGAAACCGAAAACACCTACAAATATGGCGCATACGAAGGCGCTACCATCCGTCACATCTACATTACGGTGCTTTCCCCCATGGGTACCAACATCAACGATACATCTGTAAAAGCAAAAGGCTTTATCCGCGATGTTGTAAACAATACACATCCTAACAGTAACCAGCACATTGTCCGGAATTATTTGCTTTACAAAGAAGGCAAACCACTAAAAAAAATTGAAATCGAGGAAAGCGAGCGTTTGCTGCGGAGAAGCCTGCGTGTGCGCGATGCAAAAACGGTTATAAAACCTGCCGGAGAGGGCATGGTGGATGTGTATGTGATCGTGCAGGATCTGATCTCGATCACAATCAATACATCGGCGTTTGATACTGTAAAATCATACGGAATCACGTTCAACAACATTGCGGGATATAACCAATCATTTGCCAACGAAGTAAATTATTCGGAAAAAGACAAGCAGCATTATTCGTACAACGGCATTTATACCTGGCCGAATATGTTTGGATCGTTTTTTAACGGGAGCCTTTATTTCAGCACCCCATCAGGCGTGAGCCAGAATGGTGTGAGCATTTCAAAGAGCTTTTATTCGCCATTAACGAGCTGGAATGCAGGCGCCGAATATTTTGATTATACAAAAGATGTGATCAGCTATTATTCCGGCGATAGTACCTCTACTGCCCGGATCAAATACAATACGGAAGATGTATGGGCAGGAAAAGCATTCAACGTAAAAACCAAATACAAGGTGTACCGCGATCGTTTAAAGATTTTTACGTCGGCAAGGGTGATCCAGACCAATTACACTTCCCGCAACAAACAGATCCCGGTTTTTAACCAGGATGATTACAAAACAAATACATTTTATTTAGCGGATGTGGGTGTTTCGTACCGCTCCTATTACAAGGAAAAATACCTGTTCAAGTTTGGGAATAATGAGGATATCCCCGAAGGTGTAATGATTGCATATATCCCGGGATACCGTCATATTGAAGGCGCCAGGGATTTGTTGTATTCGGCGGTTGAAGCGCGGCAGGGGAAATTTTATCCAAAAATCGGCTATCTTTCTTTTGATGCCGGTTTTGGAACATTTTTTAATTCGAGCAAAGCGCAACAGGGAATTTTAAGCTTTGGGATTACACACATTACTAAAAAATGGAACATCCGAAAATTCGGAATCCGGCATTATGCGCTTTTAAAGGCAAAGCAGGGTTTTAACCGGCAGCCGGACGAACAAATTTACTTATCTACTGAAGATGGGTTGTATAATTTAACAACGCATGAACTGAGTGGCATCAGCAAATTATCGCTGAGTTTAAACACCGTTGTATATACGCCGTATAAATTATTGGGATTTAATTTAGCAGTGTTTGTATATGCGGGTTTTGCAACGATCACGCCCAATTCCATCAATTTAAAAAATACAATTTACCAGGCATTCGGTGCGGGAATTATGGTGCGCAACGATCACCTGATCATTAACAACATCCGGTTATCATTTACGTATTATCCGAATTTACCAGTGCCGGTGGGCAAGTTCAATCCGTATTGGTTTTATGCGATCTCGTTGCCGGAATTTATTATGGATAAGCCGGAAGCGCTCAATTATGATTAAGGGAGTTCAGGTTTAAAGTTCAAAGTTTGCCGGGTGTGCGCTGTGCGGCTCCTGCGGAACAAATTCCACCACGAAGGCACGGAGGCGCAATGATTTTGTAATAAAATTTTAGTTCTGTGGAATGCTTGTTAACCCAGCAAATAGAAAACAGTGCTTAATATGATTTTTTTATGACCTCTTATTAATTCGTGTGACCAATGTCAATTAAAAAAAGTAAACAATCCCTTTTTCTTCGCGCCTTTGCGTCTTCGTGGTAAAAAACAATCACGCAAGCGATTCACACAACAAACGCTGAATTTATTCAGTTGCATTTAAAAATTCTGCAAGCCTGCTTCCCATGCTAAAACAGCCTTGCAGCAAATACCCTCCTGTAGGTGCATCCCAGTCAAGCATTTCGCCGATCACAAAATTATTTTTCAGTTTTTTTAATTGAAAATGTTCGTCTATTTCGCTCAACGAAATTCCGCCTGCGGTTGAAATAGCCTCTTCAACAGGAGCTGCTGCTGTAATTACTATAGGAAGTTTTTTTATTTTCTCAGCAAGTACTCCTGTATTTGTAAATTCTTCTTTGCTTAAAACAAATTTTAATAATGCAATGTGCACTGTATTAAAATTCAGCTCATCCTCCAATTGTTTTGTAACCGAACGGTTTCCTTTTGAAGTAAGCTTATTTTTAAGTTCATCTGCTGAAAAAACAGGCTTTAAATCAATGTATACCGTGGCTGTTTTTTGCTGGTTTAATTGTTCGCGAATTTCAGGGCTTAAAGCATATATTGCTCCCCCTTCGATTCCAAAATGCGTGATCACCAACTCACCGTCTTTTACTTTTCCGTTACAGGTAACAGAAATATTTTTTAATGATTTGCCTTCTGCGGAAGCTAAAAAAGCCGGGTTCCAATTGATTGCATACGCACAATTAGAAGCCTGAAACGGAATTATCTGAATTTTTTTTTGTTCAAAAATGCTTGTCCAGCGGCCATCAGAGCCAGTTTTGCTCCAGCTGGCGCCACCCAACGCAAATACGGCAAGATCAGTTTGAACGGTGATTCCTGTTTTATTATTTTCAAAAAGTAATTCGTTTTTTTCGTTCCAGCCTTTCCAGGTATGCTGTGTTTTTATTTGTACATTTTTACGTTTCAGCTCATCCAGGATCGCATTCAATACTTCTATGGGTTTGATTCCCTTTACCGGGAATACACGCTTGCTGGTGCCAACGTATGTTTCGATCCCGATGCTTTTTAACCAACCCCGAAGATCGTTGTTATTAAAGGAAGAAATGAGATCCTGGAAAAAGGAAGCGGGTGTGTAACGCAAAATAAACCGATCGGTATTTTCTGAATGCGTAAGATTAAAACCGCCATCGCCTGCAACAAGGAATTTACGCCCGGGCGCAAAATTACGCTCGTAAACAGTCACATCAAATTTCTGCTCATTGAGCTGTGCCGCAAGCATTAATGCGGAAGGGCCCGAACCTACAATACTGACTGCTTTTTTCATTAAATGATCCCGTGTAAAGAAGCCCCTTTTTCGCCCAGGCGGTCCACGCGTTTTTCAATTTCCGGGTCTTTGATCAATGGCGGTGCGTGATGTGGCTTGATGCGTGCATCAATAATCATGGAGCCTTTAGAGCCCCAGTGCTTGTTTTCTGTAAAGCTTGCTACGCCGTAAATATCATTCGCAGGATTGCTGCGTGTAAACGTTACCCAAAGAAAATTATTTAAATTTTTCGCAACAAAATCGCTGTCGTCACATACAATAAATAAAGGAAAGCCGGATGTCTGCTGCGGATCATAGGTTTGCCCGAGATTGGAGGTAAGCTGCTCCATTGCTTGTGCTGCTGCTGTTGCATCCGTATATTTATCTGCCTGGATAGCAATGATTCCCGGCAATACCACTTTTGGATTACGGAAACCATCCGGTAAATTCAGCGCCGGTAATTCCGTTCCCAGTTCCCTGATCTTGTTTCCTGCCGCCGCAATCACCACTTTGCTGCCGCTGTTCAAGCCGTTGCCGCTGTAATCCAGTGTATCAATTGTTGTACGTGTATAAAAATGCAGATCCCTTGTAAGATCAACACGTTCCAATACATGACGGAAAAAATCCGCTACGTGGTGGGTGGTGAGATCCGGATTATCTTCCCCGGCAATGATGAATAAATATTTTGCGAGGCTTAATTGTCCCGATCCTAAAATATGATTGGCGATGGTTAAGATCTCCTGTGGCTTGCGGTCTTTGTAATATGGCGTATAACGTTCGCTCCCGATTGCCAGTAACAAGGGATGAACGCCGGAAGCATCCACAGCGTGTACATCTTTGAGCCCGGGAATTTCTTTTGGAATAGCATTGCCGGTAAGCTCATGGATCAGATTCCCAAACGCTGTATCTTCCTGCGGAGGACGGCCAACCACAGTAAACGGCCAGATGGCATTGTTCCTGTGATACACTTTATGTACGCGCATCACCGGAAAATCGTGTCTAAGGCTGTAATAGCCTAAATGGTCACCAAACGGGCCTTCCGGCTTATTTTCACCGGGATATACTTCTCCTGTGATTACGAAATCGGCATCTGAAGCGATGCAAAAATCATCTTCATACGAGTACCGGATGCGCCGGTTGCCCAATGCACCGGCAAATGTAAGCTCGCTCATGCCTTCCGGCAAAGGCATTACAGCGCCAAGCGTAAGTGAAGGCGGGCCACCTACAAAAATACTTACTTTCAGCGGCTTGCCTTTTTTGTTTGATTTCGACTGGTGTACACCAATGCCACGGTGCAGCTGGTAATGCAGTCCTACTTCTTTATCTTTTATATAATCGTTGCCGCTGAGCTGGATGCGGTACATTCCTAAATTGGAATTCATCACACCCGGTTTGTCAATGTCCTCGGTATATACCAGCGGAAGCGTTACAAATGCACCACCATCGTTTGGCCAGCATTTTATTTGCGGCAATTCCGAAATGGATGTTTGATTTTGTAAAACGGGATTATTAAACCGTGCTTTTTTAGGCAATGCTGAAAAAGCGGTAAGGCCTACATTGGCATATTTAAAAGGATGTCTGAGCGCTTCCAGTGGGTCATTTTTCAGATCGATCAGTGTTTTTATTTTTTCGATCGTATCCCTGAAAATAAATTTACTGCGTTCGGTATCGCCGTATAAATTGGAAACAGCTTTGAATTTACAATCTTTTATATTCTCAAATAAAATAGCGGGGCCATTGTTTTCGAATACCCGCAAATGAATCGCGGCCATCTCCAGGTCGGAGCTTACTTCTTCCCTGATGCGGATCAAATGTCCATGCTTCTCCAAATCATCAACGCAATCCTGTGTACTTTTATATCCCATATTTTGTAGTATTAACTACGCTGTCTCGTCAATTTCAACTTTTATAAATTTTGTACAATCATTTTTCATCTCATCAGCCCAGTCGAGCAGCAATGCAGAACCGCCATTTTTAACATTGTCCTTTACAATTTCGTAGATTTCCCATGCCCACGGCGCGCCCAAGCCATCCAGGTCAAAAATAATATTTTTAGTGTTTGATAGTGTTGTATACAGCGCAAGCAATTTCTGTTCTTTATTCGAAAGCAACCTCACTTTTTTCTTTTTATCCACACCTGCCTCATCTTTTAATTTTTCAGCGATGTTGTTATTTTTGCCTGCGTTTTTTGCAATGTATTTCTCAACTGACAGGGGATTAAAAAGCTGCTTAAATTTTGATTCAGTATAACGTTCAACAAATGTTTGCGGCTGAATAATCTTAACATTATTATGAGAAACCCTACCTGTAAAAATATTTGCAAGCTCCCGTCTCAGAGGTGGACAATGCCCGCCACTATAGAGATAAATCACAATGATCTCCCCGCTTTTTAAAACGAAAGGCGGCAGATAAAACTCTCTGATTTTTATTCCCTCACTTTCGATTATCATTCCATCGTTTATCATTAATGCGATACAATAAATTTGCTTTTCGCGATGTTGCCGGATGCATTTTTTATCGTTACAAAATAAATTCCGTTGTTGTAATTGCTTGTGTTTACTTTATATGTTTCCTGCTGGTAGGTTAATTTTTCATTCAGCATTGTTTTTCCGTTCAGGTCGGTGATCACAATGAATGCATTCCCGTTCAGCTCTTTTTTCACATCGGCAAGATCCACAGTTAAATTATTTTTTGAAGGATTTGGAAATACGCTGATCGTTTTCTGATCTGCAGCAACTGCCGGATGATTAGCAATTCCAGTGGTCAGATGATCGATCACGGCAGTAACGTATTCTCCTAACTGCAGGGTGTCGATGGTAAATATTCCATGTTTATCGGTAGCGCTTCCCTGCTCGTTTTTTGTATAGTACGGGTATTCGTGCCAATCGTCGGCTGCATTGCGCCGGTACATCAGCACTACACTGTCTTCATTTACAATATTCAGTAAATTATCCAGCCATAAAGTTCCGGAGAAAGCGGTGGTTCTTCCATCGTAATTAATGACTGCTTTTGCTTTAAAACCGGCAGGCACTACCCCGTCTACTTTCCAATAATGGTTGGGCGACAAGCGATACGGCATGCAGCAGTTGTGAAATGCATCGGGTGCGGTAAAATTATGCTCTACACGCACAAATGCCGAATCCGGCATTACGGTTGGCGTGATCGTCATTTTTGCGTTGCCAAACGCAACTGCTGTTCCAACTATTTTTAATGTATGCATTTCGGGCGCCACGGCATGACTGATCTTTTCGCTCATATCCACAGCAGTGAATACCGGGTTAAAAGGAATGGTAAAGTTAAAAGACATGTTAGCACCCGACATCACAATGTTTTTTGTCTGCTCCGTCCAGTCGGCCGCTTTGAACGTAACTTCCAGCGGTACATTTGTAAAATAAGCAGGCGCTCCTGTTAATTTTTGTTTTACATAAACGGTTACATTGTAATTGGACCCGCTTGGTGTCGCCACTGTTGAATCGATTGAGAAATGAGGATAACCCGGATGAAAAACCCAATCGTTAAAAAAATCGCTCATGTTCATACCGCTTGCTGCAGTAAGCCCGTTCATAAAATCAAAGCTGGATGCATCCTTGTAATGATTGTTTGCCAAATATGTTTTTACGGAATAAAAGAAAAGGCTGTCGCCCATATAACCACGCATGGTATGCGCCACATCTGCACCTTTGTTATACACGTGATCGCCATAAGTATAAGTCTGCGGAATATTTGAAAGCGTTAAATAGCCGCCTTCCTTATTGTGTGTAAACTGGATCACATCTTCGTGATTATTTCTCACTGCCGTCAGGTAACTACTATAACCGTTGAGCGCTTCGTAAAATAAATATTCGCAATAATGCGCCCAGCCTTCGTTCAGCCACATGTCTTCAGCAGTACGACAGGTCACCAGGTCGCCAAACCAATGATGCGACAGCTCATGTGCATATAAATTCTGATACGCCAGGGTTCCGGTGGCTGTTGCTTTCGGATACGAAATATTGGTGGCATGCTCCATAGCTCCAGAATTAAACGGTACCATGCAATAACCAACACGGTTCCAAACGTACGCTCCAAAATGCCCTTCCAGCATGGACAGTGCAACCGGTAAATTCAGGAATGAACTTTTCACGGCAGCGGTATCTGTTGCAACTGCTGCAATGATGATCGGTAAAGGCCCGCTGATGCCATTGTAAGTTTGGTTGATCTGCGCATAAGCAGCAACGGTAACGGATGCCAGGTAACTTGGAATGGTTTTGTCCATGATCCATTTGCGGGTACGATCACCACCGGCATTGGTAGTATCGCTGGCAAGGTAACCGTTGCAATATGCTATTTTACCGCCATTGGTGGTGATGTTGAATTCGAAAGTGGAACGCTCTACAAAATTGTCAAAACAAGGGTACCATACCCGTCCATAATTGTGCGGAAGCGCCGCAAAACCCACTCCTAAGTTGTAAGCATAACCGCTTTGAAAATAAAATCCGCCCCAACCCGAGGCGTCGCCTTGTGGAACACCATGATAATAAACCGTTACAGCAGATGTATCACTGATGTTATACGTTGCTGGTAAATTTACTTTCAATAAAGTATCATTGTAATTATAAGTAAGCAGGCTCGTTCCGGATTTAATGGAATCGATGGTAAGCATCAGTAAATCGAGGTTCAGTGTATTCACACCGTTCATTTTAGGAGTGAATTTCAATTGCGTGTTTCCACGGATCACGTCTCCTGTAAAATCAGTAATGTTCAGACTGATCGTATAGTTGAGGATATCAACAGTATCGCTTCGCATGTTGGATGCCAATGTTTGCGGATCCGTTGGCATTGCTCTTTGGGTACCGTGCTCAAATGAATTGACATCTGCATTGTTTTGCGCCGTTAAAAAAGAAGCTGAGAAAAGGAGTAGAAATAATAAATAGTGTTTCATTACTGTTTGGATTTGGACACTAAATTTACGAAATGAAGTTCAAAGTTCAAAGTTTAAAGTTCAAAGCTTCCTGTGTGCACTGTGTGGCTCCTGAGGAGCTTTTTGCCACGAAGGCGCAAAGAAAAAAGAGATTGGTGGAGAAAGTACTAATGAAATGAAGAATGTGACTTAGGTTGGCCACACGCTATAAAGATTGAAATGAATAATGAATTATTTTTTGCGCTCTATTTTACGCTCGAAAGGAAATTCCACACGCATGTATTGCCCTTTGTTTTTACCATCGATGCAGGCATACATCTGGTGACCGGAGGTGTGAAAATAAACAATGCGCTGTGGAAAATCATGCTGAGGGTTTTCAAAGATAAGGCTGTCGTTGCTGGCGCCTGTGAATTTAAAATCAACAGGGCCGTTATTTTCCTTTACATCCGGAATGTAAAAAAAATCGGTACCGCGTTGCTCTATTTTAATGTTTTCGGAAAAAACGGTATCGTTCCCTTTAACTTCATATCCGTGGCCCGTCATTATCATGCCTTGCGGCTCCGACCATTCTTCATAAAAAATTTCTCCCTTGACCGTGCCCACCCATTTACCACTCAGCCAGCCAAATTGAGAAATATCACTTTTTTTGCTGCTGCAGGAAAGGAATATTAACAATGGAAAGAAGAAAAAGATTTTTTTCATTGCGGTTGTTTTTTTTCCTCGAACATATCTTTCATTGCGCCCAGGTAATAGGAATCCCAGCCTTCATCAATGCTTTTAAGCGATTTTTCAGGAACATCTTCATGCAGTAATTCAACAATTGTTTTTTTACCTTTCGGCTTGATTGTGAAGGTTACTTTGGAAGGCGCATCCCACTGATCATAACACCATTCCTGCACCAGTTTTTTATTCTTCACTACCTCGATGTTGGTGCCGAACATTTGTCCACCCCACAATACAAAATCATCACCTACCCCTGCTCCCATTTTTGCTTCATCCCGGCTCCAGATCTGGATCGTTTCGGGATTCACCAATGCATCAAATACCTCTTCAGGTGTTGCATCCATTTCGTATTGCTGCTTAATTACCGGCATGTGTTTTTATTGTTATTTAACAGTAAATTTTATTCTATACAGTAAAAGTAATGATTTTATATTCGCCAGTCAATGCAGCTAAAAAGGTTGGGCCAATGTATCCGTCACCTTCATTTTAAACATCTGGTCGTTATAGATATTCTGCTCAGGCAGATATACAATTCCGTAACCGGATGCTTTGTACTCTTTCATTTTATTTTCATCGATGTAGGCTGCATACACCACATTCTCATTCGGCTTCAGCGGGATCATCGTCACCATAATCTCATTGTACCACCATCCGGCAATGATCACCTTTTTTGTAGTTATTTGCGATGCTGCATTGATCAATCCGGTTGTATAATTTATTTTCTGGATGCGTTTTGAATAATCGGAAATAACCGGCCCGGTAAGCACATCAAAAAACACTTCCTGCCCGGAGATGGTAAACGTTTTGGCCATGCCCGAATAGGTAGCACCGCGTAATTTATCGGTAAGGTTGATGCTGCAAAAAAAAGAAGAAACGATCAGTGAATAACACAACAATTGAAAATTGCGCGCATTTGCATAATATCCGAACAACAGGATCACAAAGGGAATTACCGGGATCAGGTAACCCGATTTTTGCGGAAGCCGGAAATAGGAAATGAGGTACAAAACAATGATCAGAAAAGCTGCCGTGATTATCTTTTTATTCAAAGCGGTTTCGAACAATTGGCCGGGATGCTGTTCTTTTCGTTTTAAAACAATTACGATCAGCGTAAGCACAATGGCCAACAAACCCACGAAACCAAACACGCCCAGTGTTATTTTATAAATCACTTTTGTGATGGGTGGATATGGAAACTGATCGTAATACATAAAAAAGGAAGTGCCGAATTGCAGGATAACCGGCAGGAACGCCAGCAATGCAACAACTCCCATCGGTACCGCCATTTTTAATATATTCAAACAATTTTGTTTGAGATTTCCCTGTTGCCAGAGTATGATCATAAACGGCAGCAACATTACGCCATTTGTAATGCGACAACCAACAGCCAGTCCAAGAAAAATACCGGTAAGGATCAGCTTATTTTTTAATACGTAATACAGGCTGATGAGCACCAGTGCTTCCGACCACACAAAATCAATGGTGTAGGTGCTGCTGATGTAAAACACCGGAACAAAAGCAAATGCAAGCGCTGCAAGGAAATAAAATTTGAAATTCAGTTGTTGTAAAATGCGTGCAAAAAACACTGTGGCAATGGCACTAAAAAATGCTGATAAGCCATTGAACACCATCGGGCCATAGCCCCACAACGCCGAGTAAATAAGCTCCTGCACCGGATGCCCCGGAAAACGGGAAGGCTCATAAATACCCGTTATTTTTGTATGAAAGGCTGCGAGTGCAATCCCCCATGAATCTTCTTCTACACCGTAACCGGCATGAAGAAAGGGAAGCCGTGTGATGAATACGGCGATAAAGAGTAAAAAAAACGGTAATTGTTTATTGCCGGAGAAATTCATGAAGGGAACTCGTTAAAGGAATTCAAAAGTTTTAAAGTCAAAATTCAAAAGGTACACGTATAAACTGTCTACTAATTCTTCTTGAGAACGTCATTGCGAGGAACGAAGCAATCTCACACTAGCATTTTCTACTGGAATGAGATTGCTTCGTTCCTCGCAATGACGTATTATTTATATTTTTTGTTAAAGAACACACCCCTGCTCTCCAGAGGGAAACTGATCTTGTTTGCATTTTTTATTGTACACAGATTGGCATGTTGGTATAAATTGGTTTAGTAGATTATTCTGTTAACCGCTGCCTTACCGCTTCGTACAAAATGATCCCGGTTGCTACCGATACATTCAACGAGCTGATCTCCCCCATCAATGGAATTTTCGCATGTGCATCTGCCATTTTCAGGAACTCCGAAGAGATCCCGTTTTCTTCCGATCCCATCATGATCGCTACAGGCAATGTAAAATCCTGCTGGTAATAATTTTCTTTTGTTTTTTCGGTGCAGGCAATTACCAGCAAGCCGCTTTCGCGAAGATATTCGATCACTGTTTTCAAATTTTCTTCCCTGCAAACCGGGATGGTATGCAATGCGCCGGTAGACGTTTTGATCGCATCTGCATTAATTTGTGCCGCGCCCTTTGTCGGAATAATGATCGCATCCACACCCGAACATTCCGCAGTACGTGCAATGGCGCCAAAGTTGCGCACATCCGTGATCCGGTCTAAAATAAGGATCAGCGGTGTTTTTCCTTTTTCAAAAACAGCAGGCAATACATCTTCAATCTTATAATACTCGATAGAGGAAATGTATCCTACCACACCCTGGTGAGTTTTGGAAGTAAGCCGGTTTAATTTTTCGGCCGGTACATATTGGAATAACACATTGTGTTTTTTCAGCATGCCCATCATCTCGCCGAACAGCTCGTTTTTTAAACCGGTTTGCACAAACAGCCTGTCAATTTCTTTTCCTGCTTTTAATGCTTCGATCACCGGGCGAATCCCGAAGATCAAGTTCTCATTCTCTTTTTGTTGTTGTTTTGTTTGCATGTTTTTTATTTTACCACTAAGAACACAAGAAAAAGAGGATCCGCGGGTTATATATATTTTGTTTATTTTTTTATTATCTTTTTTGCCTGTTGCTATTTGCTGTTATTTTCTTAGTCCTGCAAATACGCTCTTCCCTGTCGCCAGATATCCACCGCAGTGTACCACGATTGTTTATAGGCTGCCGAGCGTTCCAATGCAAAATCATTATCAGTAAAAGGATTATTTACTCTTGAAAAGGTATAATTCAATGAATTAATATTGCCTTCTTCACCATACGTCCAGGTTTCTGAATTGGCAGTACGGTAGATCACATTGGGCGCGCCGTAGATCAGGTAGACCATGCCGCGATCGGTTTTCCAACCTTCGAGGTACGATGTAAAATACAAGTTGGCATCCTGTACACGGTTATAGAATTTGCGAATAAGCTCTTTTGCACGATCCTGGTTACCGGTGCAATCCATCCAGAATTTATCTACTGCAATTTTTTTGCTTATGCTGGTTGTCAGCTCTTCATATTCCTGTTTGGAGGTAATGAAACGCAAAGGCAGTACCATGTCGTCTGCTTTCCGGATATCAGGAAAGGCATCAATAAAATTAAACAAGGTAATGCCATCACGTTTGCTGGTATCCAGCTGAATGTGATAAAACCCTTTTTTGCCTGCTGTAAATTTTGCAATTCCTTCGTTCGACATTTGCAATACAAAAACGCTGTCGGGTTTGTACTGAAAAGGCTTAGGCTCGGTCAGTGAAAACGGCGGCGATGCCAGCGGAAATTCGCGGTTATAATAACGCACATATAAATTTACTGCAATTTTTGCTTTGTAATTAATGGTCACTTCTTCGCCCAGCTTCACATAACTTCTAAAGATCGGCACATCGGTCTCCGCCGATTTTACAATAAAATTCTGGCGGTTGAGATCGTTATCTTTTTCAATCGTTGTTACCGCTGCTACTTCGTTATTCCGGTTCAGGTCGATCACTTTCAGGCGAACAAAATAACTGTGCGGGGAAATAGCGCGTACATTCATTTTTCCGATCAGGAATTTATCTTCCAGCCCATTGTTCTTGTCAATCAAACGAACAGAGCCGCTGTCTATAATTTCTTTTGAATCGTAATTCGAGTACATGCGGAAAGAGATCAGCACGTTCGATAAAAAATTGATCCCATCAGGGCGCGTGTACAACAGCTCTTTGCTGGCGATCTTAAAGTGCAGCTCGGAAATAGAATCGCTGATATTGAACACCACAAACTGCGGATGAATGCTGTTTGCTTCCTTTTTGTATGTTGTGCTGGGCGCCGAGCTGGTTGTCTTTTTTGGCGTACCGCAGGCAATAGCAATAGCGACAATAAGCAGGTATAAAAAATATTTTTTCATTGGTTGTATTTCTTTCATTCTACGATCATAAATCAGATTCGTATCAGTTATTTACATCTTCCGTTAATTGCGGTGGTTCGTCTGTTTCCAGGTATTTTGTTGAAATTTGTTTTGTTGCTTTTGCACCCAGTTTTTCAATGTCCTGCGCGCGCTTCACTAAATTACCGGATCCTTTGTAAAGCTTGTTCATAGCGGCTTCATATACCATGCGCGATGCATCCATGTTTTTGCCGATCTTATCCATGTCTTCCAGGAAACCAACAAATTTATCGTACAATGCACCGCTTTGTTTCGCAATCTCGATGGCATTTTTTGTCTGCCGCTCCTGTTTCCATACCGATGCAATGGTGCGTAAAGTAGCCAGTAATGTTGACGGGCTTACGATCACAATTTTTTTGTCCCATGCAAAATTGAATAATTCATGGTCGGCTTGTACAGCAATACTAAACGACGATTCGATGGGAATGAACAGCAGCACAAAATCAGGCGTATTAAAATCGGCGGAAGTGGGATAATTTTTTTCACTCAGCGATTTGATGTGTGTGCGAACAGACAGTAAATGTTCTTTTATAAAACGGGCCGCATCCTCTTCATTTGTTGCATTCACAAATGCTTCGTAGGCAATGAGCGACACTTTTGCATCCACAATAATGTGCTTGTTGTCCGGCAGCAGGATCACTGCATCCGGCCTGATCCGAGATCCTTCTTCGTTGGTGGTGCTGTATTCCAAACGGTATTCCTGGTCTTTCACTAAACCCGAACGTTCCAATACTTTTTCCAAAATCAGCTCGCCCCAGTTTCCCTGCGTTTTATTTTCGCCTTTCAGCGCTTTGGTCAGGTTATTAGCTTCTTCACTGATTTGTTTATTAAGATCGATCAGGTTTTTTATTTCAGTTTTCAGAGTAATGCGCTCGTCGGATTCGGTCTTATATGATTTTTGCACCTGTTCCTCAAAACGTTTGATATTGTCCTTCAAAGGATTTAAAATAATATCCATGTTGGATTTATTCTGCTCTGTAAATTTTAATGATTTTTCATCGAGGATCTTATTGGCGATCACTTCAAACTCGGTGCTGTATTTTTTATGCACGTTTTCAAGGTCGGCTTTCAGCGTGGTGTATTTATCTTCCTGCGATTTAAAAATTTCTTCTGCACGGGCAATGCGCGATTCGGCTTTGCTCAGCTTTTCTTTTTCGGTATTCAGTTCAGTGATGTAACGCTCCCGCTCGGTATTTAATTCGGTGGTATATTTTTGGCGCTCGGCAGCTATTTCCAGCGCTGCTTGTTCACGCAGGCTTTTTAATTCGAGATTGATGCGGGTTATGTCTTTTTCGGCATTGGCAAAGGTGGTCGACAGCACTAATTTTTCTTTTTCCAGGGCCACCACTTTTGCATCCTGCACGGAGGTATCGGCCATCGTTGTATTTTTGTTCCTGAACAACAAAAATGCGATCACAAATCCCAATGCCAGCCCGATAATTAAAAATAAAATCTCCATAAAAATGCTCAAAAATTTGAATTGCTAATTTACAGATTTTTTTGCCGTGAAGGAGCGAAAAAGAAGGATTTTTCACCGCGAGGGCGAAAGGTAGGAAAGAGCGCCTGATTGCCTGTCAATAAGCACAATCCGCATATCACCCATTGATGAAATAACAAAAATAAACATCCGTCACATAAAGCTGCCAATTATACCAGGCAGCATTTGGGATTGAATTGGATAAAATAGAAAAGTTAGCATTCTAATTCTATAAAAAATTCTGTCCCCTGGTTTACATCACTTTTTACATCAATTTTACCTCCAAGGATTTCAACCTGCGTTTTCGTCATGTATAATCCCATACCTTTTCCTTCTTTGTGAAAATGAAATTTATTATATAAGCCAAAAATTTTGTCTCTTTGAATTTTCAGATCGATTCCTAATCCATTATCCTTGAAAATTAAAAATATTTTATTATTTCTTTTATGACTACTGATCGAAATAATGGGCGTTACACCATTACGGTATTTAAGGCTATTCAAAATAAGATTATAAAATATGCTATACATATAGCTTTTTAGGGTAAAAACCTGATCTATTTCAAAATTTGTTTCTATTAAAGCATTTTCCGTTTGCAATAAATTATTAATGCTTATTTTAATATCCGAGACCAACTCCGAAAACAAAACGAGTTCTTTCTTTTCGTTTATCTCACGTCTAACCTGCAGGATATAACTTATATCTTTAATGACCGTGTCTAATTTATTGGTAGAGAGTAGCAGCCCGTTTATGCATTTTTTATATTCATCGTTATCTTGTATTAAATCATTCTGAAATAAATTCATGAGCCCTATTATATTGGCAACAGGAGACCGGAGGTTATGGGAAATGATATAAGCAAACTGTTCCAGGTCCCGGTTTCGTTGTAAAAGATCGGAAGTCATTTTACTGCGCTCGTTTTGAAGTGTTTTTTCATCCGTTATATCCCGCATTGCACCTACCAGACGGACCGCCTTTTTCTTATTATCCCGAATAATATATCCACGGTCATCTACGTATGCCAACTCTCCGTTAGCCCTGTAATACCGGTATTGATCCTCCCACAGCACAGCTGCGGGATCATCTATTTTTTTTAAAATAGATTCTTTGATCCTTTCCCGGTCTTCTGCATGAATGTTTTCTATCCACGATAGTTTGCCATATGTATTATTTGAATTTAAATAACCGAATACCTGTTCGTAATTTGAAGATCGATACAACCTGTTTTCAGAAAAATTCAAATCCCAGATGATGTCCTTTGTTGCTTTAGTAACTAACTCGTACCGTTCATTGCTTGCACTGATCAGTGTTTCTGTTTTTTTTCTTTCGGTAATATTTGTAGCAGCAACACTTAAACCTATTACATTTTTATTTTCACTAAAAATCGGGTGCATACTTATATAGTACCATTTCGCCGGACCCTTTTTTTCGTTGCTTATTTCATATTTAACCGGCTTTCTGTTTACTAATACATTCTTAATTTTCGCCTGTACATCTTTTTTTCTATCTTCAAACATAAGGTCTGCATAATTTTTTCCTATCTCAAGAGAACTTTGCATTTCTTCTATTGCCATGTGGCGTGCAATTTTATTGAAAGAAAGAACGTCTCCGTTATTATCAAGCAATACATACGCCGTATCGGTATTTTCTAAAATATTCATCAGATTTGCTTCCGATTTAAGAAGCGATTCTTTTGATTTCTTTTTTGCAGTTATATCCTGGATTACGGCAATTACAAATTGTATCTGCTCTGCCTCATTTTTTACGCAGCTAACACTTAGCTCAACCCAGATAATTTCATTTTGTTTTGTTATATATCTTTTTTCTAACTGGTATTGATTCAGTTCTCCATTTGCCATTTTTGTTATAAAAGGGATTTCCTTTTCCACATCAAGAGCATAGGTAAACGTTGAAAAATGAACATTTTGTATTTCCTCATGTGTGTAGCCCAGTAAGCTATAAAATGCTTTGTTTGCGTTCATAACCACTCCTTCCATTGTCCCAAGCGCAACCCCAAGAAAAGGATTCTCAAATACCAGTCTGTATTTTTTTTCTGATTCAAGAATCAGTCTTTCAGTTTCTTTTCTCCCGGTGATATCGCTTGTTATACCGTCCAGGCGAATAAGATGCCTGTCTTCATCAAGTGTAGGGGTAACCTTATTTTCAATCCACCTCTCGCTTCCGTTTTTATGTATTATCCTATATTGATTTAAAACATTTTCGCCTTTTTTTAATCTTACGATCTGTTGTTCCGTGATATTTATATCATTTGGGTGAACAACCTTCCTCCATAAATCAGGAATAGTATAAAACTCCCCGGGACTGTATCCGTAGGTCTTTTCACATGCTTCAGATATTTGAATAAGCTTAAAGGACTTCATATCAACGGAAAAAAAGACCTCATCTATATTTTGAAATAATTTTCTAAGCTCCTCATCGGCAGCCTTGAGTTTTTGGGTTTCCTGCCGCAACTCGTTGTTCAATTCTATCATTTCAGCTGAACTGAGATCAATACTGCGTTCCAGCATGCTATGATCTTTTTCATTGTGATCGTATGATTCTGACACTGCCATTAAAAAATTATGCAGGCCGGCAGGAACATTCTCTAACCCACCTGCATATTTTTGCACCTGTCTTAATAAAAGCTTATTTAGATTCATCTGTTTCAGTAAAAGTTGTTATCGTCATGGTCTGATTATGCAATTCACATATTACGGAATCAAGGAGGGGGGAAATTTCTCCGTAAGAATAAAAACCGGTAATTGCGGTTTTGTTTCCATAGATTGTCCTGATCACTTCTATTTCCTCCTCTATACGTTGACCCAAAACCAATTTTCTTCCAACACAGCTAATAAGAATGGCCAGGTCGGGCTTCTGAATTTTACCGATAATGCTATTTATTGCCGCATCATTTGCGCCTTCAACTAATTTATTGAAACCGGCTTTCATAAATCGGGCGTACACTCCCTCGGGAATGCTTCCTGCAAAAGTCAAGCTCCCCTCCTTTTCATTAATTGAAAGAATGGTTCTTACCAGAAAGCTTCCGGAAGTATTGCTACGGATACTTAAAGGGAACAATAAGCCAGAGCCGGGTAACTCCCTGGCATATTCGCCAAGGTAATTTTTATAAATACTCAGGGCAGGCTTTCCATCCAATTCAAACAATATATTTCCTTTTGATTTGGTTATAAGCCTTTCCGGGCCAAATGGCCCCCATCCGCCAACACTGCCGTACGATGTAACAATATGCTCCCCATAAAAACCGATCGCAAGGATTTGTCCTTCTATGGGTATTCTATTAGCGCCCACAATCGTTTTTTCAAATTTGTATCCGTCACCAGCCAATCCACCTGTAATGATGGTTCCCTGCGGTAAACCTTCTGCCAAACCATTCACCAGCTCGGTCCCGTTTACTTTCATACCGTCTGAAACAATCATTACATGCTTTAGCCCCGAATGCTCCAGCAGGCCTGACAACCGCTTTCCAGTATCAAAGCTTTCTTCCACATTTTCAATTCGAATGCTGCATACTTTAATGGGTGTCCGCTCAAAAAATATTCCTGTTAAAGAAATGGTGTCATCACTTACCTGTGTGTCAATTATTTCTCCTGAAGTGGAACACATTATTATTTCAGCTAATGGATAGCTCTTGTGGAAAAAAGAATAAAATGAAACATCAGACAGAAGTTCGCGGGAGCCAAAAGCAAAAACCATATTGCACAAACCATGATCAAATCCATCATCCCTGATAATTTCCCATTCTTTGGATGCAGATAATTTTTTTTGTATAATTTTCATAGATTAATTTTTGGAATAGTGCATCATCAATTTATTTAAAAAAAAGTCAATACTATATTAGTAACACATTTGAAACGGAATTGGAGTAGACCGGAATTGGAAATTTAAAGCCTGTTAAATAACCACTTTACACCACAAAGAAAAACATAGTACCCAGCAAAATCTATTCGATATGTTCCTCAAAAAATCATATGTAAGGTTTTATAGCTTTTTGTACGCCTAAAAAAATTATCGGAAATTCAGTAGAAAGCAGTTGCCGGAACCACTTTGCCTTTAATAATGAGCGTTCTGAGTATTGAAGCTCTAAATCCCGGTCGCTGATCAAAAATAATTTATGATCCCGAAATGGATCTTTCCGCTTTTCAGCTCGATGGGATTATCAAATTGTTTCCCGAGCGCATAGTTGATGGAAAAAATCCCTGCTTTTGTTTCAAAGCTGATCCCCGCGCCGAAACCATAGGGTGTGTCTTTTACATAATTACCAAGGCTTTTATTTTCGTACCAGGCGCCATCGCCGAAAACATACAAATAGCTGTTTTGTTCCAGTATAAAATGGTATTCGAGTGAAAAGATGGAATAGGAAGACGCGTAAATGGATTCTTCATCAAAACCGCGCAATGTTTTTAAGCCACCAATCCGGTACAGCTCGTTTTGGAACGTGGATTGCCCGTATAAAAATGCAGATTGGTTGGCCACTTTTACCGCGCTGCGATTGCCTACCGGAAAATATACGCTTCCCTGAAAATCGGAATTGTATTGTGCCGAATTTAAATTCAATCCATTATAAATTACGGGATTAAGCTTTGCATTTTTTTTGATTGTTTTTGTTCCGGCGCTTGCATTTACCAATACCGAATAGCCCTTCCGGGGATTTAAACGATAATCCAGGCGCTCCATTTTTAAACCAACACCGTACATGTTCGAATGTACATCGGCATAAGCTGGCAGGGTAGTTAAAAACTCCAGCCCATTGGTGGAAAGCAATGTAGAGCTTTTGTTGTTATAAAAAAGCTTGAGGTAATTACCGCCTTTCAGCAAATACTGTACGCCAATGTTCTGATTAAGATCGATGTAGGTTGTGTCTTTTTTATACAATGTAAAATTGTAATCCAACCCGAAAGGCGTGCGTAAAATAAAGGGGTACACGAGGCGTACCGCTAAATTTTGCGTTTGTGTCTGCAGGCGGCTCCAGTTTAAATCGATGAGCTCACCGCGGCCCAGGCCGTTTTGTAATTTGAGCCGGACATCCCCCGTAAATAAAATTTTCCCGGTATTGTTATCCGGCAAAACGCCCACTACTCCATCAAACTGGCTGGCGCGCTTTTTATCAAGGTTTAAAATTAATTTGTTGTATTTATTGGTGAACGTTACAGACGATGGTTTGCGGAGTGTTACAAAAGGTAATTCGCGCAAGCGGGTGTTCACGCGCTGCAGCTGGCTTTCGTCGTATAAATTACCGGGTTTTATTCCCAGGTAATTGTACATGTACACGGGTGCAATTTTTGCATTTCCTTTGATAATGACACTGTCGATCTTCTGCTCATTATTTTTTGTAAGCTTTAGCTGCGCCGAAATTTTATCACCCGCAATCACAATGCTATCAAGCCGGATGGACGCAAAAGGATAACCATTATTTTCATAATACGTAATTATTTTTTCCTGCACACGCTTCACATCTTTGTATTTTACGGGCCGGTTGCTGTATAATTTTTCGCGGAAACCGATCTCGCTCAATACGCCTTCATCTACATTCCCTTTTTTCAGATACGCCCATTTATATTGCGCACCAAAGGTGAGATAGGCTTTTTGCGTGAGCGAATCCACATTTACAATACTATCGTAGGCAGCAGTTAAATAGGCATTATCGAAACAAATGAACAGCAGGTTTTGCAGTTCTTTATCGCGGTCGGTTTTGGAAATGAAATTTTTCTGGTACGTGATCTTTTTGAGGATGGACTGGTCCTTAATGGAATAAACAGACAATGAATAATTTTGCTGTGCACGCGCAAACGCACACATAAAAAGAAGTGAAAACAGCAAAATAACCCTCAATCGCATCGCATAAAGTTAAGCATTTAGGATAAACGAAAAAGTGCAGTGTTTATTGAGCCAAAACGCTATTTAATGCAGGTGGATGCTGAATTTTTTCGCCATAGCGGCGCTTAACGCATCTGCAGAGATCCCATAACCATTTACCAATACTCCTTTCAGGCCATTTTTCGACTCAATGGCATATAACACCGCTTCGTCAGCCGGGTCGGTATTGCCTTCAAAGCGATAAATTTCGGTGATCTCAAAATCTTCGGGATGATACCGCGCAATGTCACACACAAGGGCATCGGAAGTAAGATTAAAATCTACGGTATAGCCTCTTTTTTTGAGATCTTTTAAGGCTTCGGTCAAAGTATCGTAACTATGCATGGCGGGGGATTTTTAGTTGTACTAAGTTAGGGAAAAGAGTTCATAGTTTAAAGTTTAAAAATTGCCGGATGTGCTCCTTCGGAGTTGTTTTTACCACGAAAGCATGGGGCGCGAAGAATAAGAAGGTTATTTATTCTAAAACTGTTTGGCCACCAACCAACCAGGTTGTACACACAGGCTCATTGTCATACTGAGCCTGTCGGAGGATACTCCTGTTCCTGCCCGAATCGCCCGGGCGGGCGTTATCTGTATAATAATTCATTCTCTGCGCATTTTGAAATACCAATAAATGTATTAGTTTTGTTTCAACTAAAACTATCCATAAAATTAACCAGATGAAAAAAACAATTCAAACCATTTCATTCGTTGTTGCCTGTATTTCCCTTGCTGCTTGTGGCGGATCCGGAAAAAGCAATACGGAAGCCGGGCAGGATTCTACTGCTGTGGCGCCTAAACCCGACAGTGTAAAAGATGTTGTATTGTACAACATTCCATCTCCGTTGGAAACGTTTACGATCTTAAAAATGTCGGGGTCGCAATTCGACAAAGCCTTGCTAGATCCAATAGACAAGCTGCCAAAGTATGCATCCAGCTTTTCAAAATCAGTAAACCTGGGTGTTTATTCTGCCGATCTTTCTTTTTGTTTTATGTACAAACAAAACCAGGATTTTAATAATTACCTGAAAAATGTAAATGAGCTGACGACTGCTTTAGGCATCGATGGAAGTTACGGGCAGGAGATCACAAAAAGATTACAGGCAAACGCAAGCAATATGGATTCGCTGATGGTGATCGCATCGGAAGCCAGCGTAAATGCTGATCTTTATCTGAAAGAAAACCAACGCACCAATACAACGGTATTGATCGCAGTTGGAAGCTGGATCGAAGGAATGCACATCATCACATCGCTTGCGGATAAAAAGCCGGAAAGCGCAGTTTCGGAACTGGTGGCTGAGCAAAAGATCCCGATGAAAAACCTGATCAAAATGCTGGCTAATTTTGAATCGGACAAGGAAATTGCCGATCTGTCGAAAGACCTGAAAGACCTGAACACGGTCTTCGAATCGCTACAACCCGCAAAATCAAATGTGCCTGCTCCTGAAAACAAAGCGCTGAAAAGTGTAGGAAACAATACCACGCTGGAATTAACAAAAGACCAGCTGAAAACGATCCTTGCAAAAGTAGAAACGCTAAGAAATAAATTAACTCTTTAACTAACCCTACAACATGAACGTATTTAATAAAACTAAAAGAGTGATCGCGTTGTTTATTTTAACAATTTCGGTTCTCAGCGCTTCTGCCCAATGCAAAAATGTTGCAAAAGAGGCAATTAAAAAACTGGCGCCTTATACACATACCGGCGAGGTAAACACCATGACACTTGTGCTGGGTGAACCATCTGCGGTACATTTATCTTTTTACAAAGGATTAAATTATAAAATACAGGTTGGCACTGAAAGTCAATTGGGAACTGTTAATTTCCGGATCGTGGATGAAAACAATGTGGAGATCTACAACAGCAAAACCGGGAAGTCCGATTCCTTTGAATTTTATTCGAACTCCTCACAGGAGCTGGTAATTGAAATTGTTTCGGATGATAAATCGAAACAGGGATGTGCGGTTGTGGTTGTGGGAATGCAGGCTCCGAAATCAAATTCGATCCGGAATTTATAATACTACATCTTAATTTTTAAGAAATCCCTTTCGTCGTGATGATGGAAGGGATTTTTTTGTATGGATAACACCCGCTGAACAATTCGGGCAGGAACAGGAACGAGACTATGAATCTGTGTGAGCTGATTTTTGTAGCTACAAATACACATCAGAAATCAAATTCTGCACATTAAAATTCGTTTCTCATACAAATAAAACATTTGAAATAAAACTACAAAACGTAGCAAATTAGCTTTGAAAGACCCTGCCCATTGGGTAACTTTGATGTATGCCAAAGTCTCATTTTAACAATACGCGTCACGCTGATCTTCCTCTCCATTACGGAAAAGTGCCGATGTGGCTTGCCGACCGCATGAGCCTGCTGGGCGGCGCTATTATTGAAAACATCATTATCGATTATGGAAGAGATGTGGTGCTTGAAAAATTAAGTGACCCGTTCTGGTTCCAGGCTTTGGGTTGTGTGATGGGCATGGACTGGCATTCGTCGGGTATTACCACTTCCGTGATGGGTGCATTGAAAAAAGCATTGAACCCGCGTTTTAACGAATTGGGAATTTATATCGCCGGCGGAAAAGGAAAACATTCCATGAAAACGCCTGCGGAATTAACGGCATTGGCGGAAAGAACCGGATTGAACGGAACCGAACTTGTAAAAAGCAGCCGGCTTACTGCTAAAGTAGACAATAACGCAATCCAGGATGGGTTCCAGATTTACCTGCACACCTTCGTAGTTTCCAATAAAGGTAACTGGGCGGTGATCCAGCAGGGGCTTAACGATTCCAACGGCATGGCACGCCGCTATCACTGGAATTCGGCGCAATTTGAATCCTATACCAACGAACCGCATACGTCTGTTTATGGCGTTAACAAAGGAGAAATATTGAACCTTACGCATGCGGAAGCGATGCAATCAAAACTTGGAATGCTGGAAATTGTGAAAGAAAATCCCGATAAGATCATGAAAGAGATCCAGCACCTGATGATGCCGGCGCATCATGATGTGCGCACGGAAGACATCAACATGAAACGGCTGGGAAGTGTGCTGGCGCTGGCGCATGAAAAAGATTTGCGCAATTTTGATGAGCTGCTTTTATTGAAGGATGTTGGCCCGCGTACCATTCAATCACTGGCTCTGGTAAGTGAAGTGATCCACGGCACACCTACCCGTTTTACTGATCCTGCAAGGTTTTCATTTGCGCATGGCGGCAAAGACGGTCACCCTTTTCCTGTTCCTATAACAACATACGATGAAACAATTCAATTGATACAAGACGCAATTATGAAAACAAAACTGGGTAACAACGACAAGAACACTGCGATCAAAAACCTGTCGCGTGTATCACAATTACTGGAGGAAAATTTTACTCCTTATTCATCAGTTGATAAACTGATCGAACACGAACGGAATGAAAGCTATAAGTATGGTGGCCGCACCGTATTTGGAAGGGCAAAAAAACCAGATTTGGGTGCAAGCCAGCTTTCGTTGTTTTAAACTGTTGCTTTATCGCGAAAAGTTAATTTCTTTTTTTACCGGCGAAATAAATTGATTCGATAATATAAAAAAGTGCGGATGCAAAGTACAATGCTACCGAAACGGAATAGGGTACTTTCATGTTGTGTATAAAAACTTGTGACAAAGGGATATAAAAAACAACGATCATCAGAATTGCAATAATAATGAGGGAAACCAATGTATTTGATTTGTACAGAAAGTATATTTTTAATAATTGACAAAAAGTTAAAAGTGGAATTAACAAAAAGGCCACATAAAGTTGATACCCATTATCATAAATTAATGAACAGAACAAAAGCGTTGCAAGTACAGTCAATAAAGTTAATCCTACGTTGATCCAGATCAATGTTAAATATTTGCTTTCTATTAAAGCCATAATGAAAAGCCTTATCCTTTAGGTTCGAGCCATAAAATTAAACAAATTCCTATAATCGGGGTTCCATCCATAAAAAACATCGCCGGTAAATAAATTTACCGGCGATGCTCTTTATATCATCTTATGTCCCATCAAAAAATGATCTCTATTAAAACAATTTTTTAATTGTTCATTGGATGCGGAGAAGAAGATGTAGCTGAATCATGCTTCATTTTCCCATCGTGTGTTTGTTTCGGTGGACGCGTTCCGGTTGATCCGGTTGAACCTGTAGAACCCGTTTTACCACTGTGGTGCATAGTACCGGTTGGGCCGGTAGAACCAGTTGAGCCCGTATGTCCCGTACTGCCTGTAACTCCGGTTGTGCCGGTATTGTGTGTATTTGTCCCGTTTTGTGCAAACGCACCTGTAAATGCAAACAGCATCAATGCTGTTATTCCTGATTTTATTACTCTTTTCATGTTAAATGTAAATTTTAAGGTTAAAAGTTTTCAGTTCCCAACAAAAAAATTATGCCAATGGGATACCCATCTATAGCGCTTTTGGCATTTCTTTTTATCGGAATAGTCATACCGTTCATTTAAAATCTTGCAACTTATGAAAGAAAACAAAACAGGCATGCCAGGAAAAATTTCCTTTGCCACATCAACAGGAACTACAAAATGGGGTAACGCTAAAAGTACTACCTACAAAGAAAATTCCAATGCTTGCAACGAAGAAGCAATCCGAAGCAATGTAAATAAAAACTTATTTTATTATGATGAAAATAACCCGCAACGAAAATTTAACAAATAAATGTGGGAAGTGGCATCTATTTTTTATGAATTAATTCAGAATAATTTGACCGCGACAAATAAATTTTAAAAAATTAATTAATCCATCATTAACAATTTAAAACCTTACATAAAATGGCAACAAATCAAAATAATGGTAACAACCAGCAAAATAATGGTACTACCAAACAAAATTCAAACAATCTGCAGCCGGAAAACAATCTTCATAAAAAAGAAACGGATCCGAATAACCCGACAGCTAATAAAACAAAACAACAACCGGTAAATAAACAAGATCAAAACGAACAACCGACAAATTCGAAACAACACGATAGCAAACAAAAAGGGAAAAATTAATTTTTTCTGCGATAAGCCTCCTGCTACCGGGTGGGAGGCTTATTTTTTTGCTCAAAAAAATAACTAATAAACTAAAATAAATAAACTAAAATCACCATGGAAAAAAAAACACTTGCTAAAAAGAGCGCAGAAAAAAATTCAGATAAAGAAAAAACAGGAATGGAATCATCCCAATTAATGAAATTATTTGAAGATGAATTGAAAGATATTTACTGGGCGGAAAAAGCTCTGACAAAAGCAATTCCAAAAATGATCAAAAACGCAACGTCGCAGGAATTGATTGATGCGCTTGAAAGTCATTTGTCAGAAACAGAAGAACATGTAAGCCGCGTGGAGCAGGTTTTTGAAAGCATTGGTAAAAAAGCGGTTGCAAAAAAATGCGAAGCCACAGCCGGGCTGATTAAAGAGGCGCAGGAAATTATGGAAGAATGTGAGGAAGGTGCTATGCGCGATGCGGGAATTATTTCCGCAGGACAAAAAATAGAGCATTATGAAATTGCATCTTACGGAACATTGCGTGCTTTCGCAGACTTGCTGGGACTGGATGAAGCGGTAAAATTGCTGGAAGCTACCTTGAAGGAAGAAAAAGCAGCAGACGAAAAATTAACGGAAGTGGCAACATCCGCCGTTAATTTACAGGCTGCACAATTGGAGGAAGAAGAAGCTGAAGAAGAATAAGTAATTAACTTTTCATTAAAAGCCAGTTTTCCATAAGCGGGAAGCTGGCTTTTTATTTGAATGAATAATTATAGTATGGAATTTTTAAATAACCTTTTCGGACTCGACACACAACGCTTGAGCGAATGCCAGATGGTAGTACGCGCGGTTGTTGCGTTTTTCACGGCGCTGATTTTTATCCGGATTGCCGGTATCAGGACACTTGGAAAACAATCTGCATTTGATACATTAACATTGCTTATGCTGGGTGCCATCATGGGGCGTGCAGTAGTGAGTGCACAGTCTTCTTTTTTCGGATCGTTGCTAGCGGCGCTGGCGATCATGCTCCTTCACCGGTTCATTTCCTGGATCACTTTTAAAAATAAAAGCATCCGAAAAATAATAGAAGGCGAATCTATTTTACTAATGAAAGACGGTATAAAAATTTCAAAAAATCTTTCAAAATCGCTGATCACGGAAGAAGACATTTTAGAATCCGCGAGGCAAAGTGCCAATCTTGGAAACTGCAATGAAGTGCAGGAAGCTTATTTGGAGCGTTCAGGCGAGATCAGCATTATAAAAAAATAACAAAATTTTTAATCTATGGAAATTAATAATCATCAGCCGCATCTCCGGCTCGCGAGAAAAGAAAAAACTTCTGAATCGAGAAAAAAATACATGTGGATTGGCTCCTATATTATCATTGCGCTTGCTTTTCTCACTGCATACATCCTGTTGCGGCACGATCTGATTTCCATTGAGCGCTATCACAAGCAATTACAAAAAAGTTCGCTGGCCGGCTTCCTGGCAACGCTGATCTTATTGGGATCAAAATTCATACAGGCTATTATTGTTAAAAAATCACATTCAAAATACAAACGGTACAATTTATTGCGCTTAACACATCTCGTAAGCCTGATCCTGGTTGCAATTCTCATCATTTCCTTTTTATTCGCAAATTTATATGCGGCAGCAGTTTCGCTGGGGCTGATATCGCTGATTCTTGGCTTTGCGCTACAAACGCCAATTTCGTCTTTTATCGGCTGGATCTATGTGATCACCCGCAATCCGTATAGCATTGGCGACCGTATCCAGATTGACAGTTTCAGGGGAGATGTAATTGAGATCGATTACCTCGATACTACTATTTGGGAATTTGCGGGCGATTACCTGACCAGCGATTTGCCAAGCGGAAGATTGATCCGTTTTCCCAACAGCCTGGTGCTTCAGGAGCCGGTTTTAAATTATTCGTGGAAAGATTTCCGCTACATCTGGAACGAAATTCCCTTTCATGTAGCCTACCAAAGCGATTTGGCTTTTGTGGAAAAAACGATCAAAGAAGTCACCAAAGATGAACTTGGACCGGAAATGGCAAAACGGATCGAAGAGCTGAAAGAACTGGTAAAAGAATCGCCGATGGACGAAATGGATATAAAAGAATATCCGTATGTAACCCTGCGAATCAACGCCAATACCTGGGTGGAAGCAACCGTAACCTATTTAGTGCCACCCAAAAAAGCGGCGTTTATCCGCACAAAAATAATTAAACGCGTGATCAGCGAGCTGGGCAAACAACCGGAAAAAACCATGTTCCCGAAAAGTGATGCGCGGTAAAACATGATCAAAAAGAATTACCTCAAAGCAGAAAAATAAAAATAAAAAGATGTTGCGGCCTATTCATATAGTTTCTGACAATGCGGACAATAAAACGTTCTACGGTTTGTTTTTCCCATGTACGTTCTGACGATCTTGCCTTTGCATACGGAACAGGTAGATTTGGTGTTCACGAGCCATTGCTTTTTGAGGATAAATTCTTTTTTCCATCTTAAAAAATCAAAACTGTAATTCACGGCTTCTTTGATCAGCTCGTTCATTTTTTTGGCAGGAATAGCCCCCACTTTGGTTTGCGGCTGAATTTTTACCCGGAACAAGACTTCATTCTTAATGATGTTTCCCACGCCTGCAAAAATATCCTGATCCAGCAGCACATCACATACCAGGCGATCGGGATCCTGCTTTATTTTTTTCTTCGCAGCAGCGGCATCCCAACCGGGGTTCATTACATCGGCGCTCCAGTCGTAAACTTCATCCAGGTTTCCTGTGATCACTTTGACCGAACAGGTATATAAATTCAATTCGCCATTTGAAAATTTCAGGCTTAAGCGCGGATCCCTGTCCTTCCGCTCATTAATAGCATAACTGCCAAACATGAGAAAATGCACGCGCAGTGTAAAGCCATCAAAACAAATGAGGAAATGTTTACCGAAGCTTTTGAAATCGAGCAACACCTTCGATTTGAGTATTTTCAAATCAATGATTTTTGTGTTGCCGGTAGCATCGAGTACTTTTTTACCTTTAAAATTGGCAGCGTCGATCGCTTCTCGCAGAATGATAATGGATGGTCCTTCGGGCATATTCTTTTCTGAATAAAAAACATGCCTGCAAAAATCTCCATTAAAAAATGAAACAATTTCACATCGGCACTTCCGGATTTAGCTATTCTTACTGGAAAAACAGGTTTTATCCGGAGAAGCTGCCAACTTCCAAATGGTTCGAATATTATTGCACACAGTTCAATACGCTGGAGCTCAACAATACGTTTTACCGTTTCCCGGAAGTAAAAAATCTGCAAAAATTTTATGAGCGTGCACCGGAACATTTTTCATTTTCCATTAAGGCGCACAAGATCATCACGCATACTTTACGCATGAAGAATGCACGTGAAAAAGTAAATGAATTCACGTCCGTAGTGCACGAAAGCATGCAGAAAAAATTAGGCTGCATACTTTTTCAGCTGCCGCCTTCTTTTGTTTATACGGAGGAAAATATGGAACACATTTTAAACAGTATTCCACATCATCCTTCGAATGTAATTGAATTCCGCAACGGTAGCTGGTGGAACCCAACAGTGATCAAAACGTTACACGATCACCAGCTTACGTTTTGCAATGTGAGCTATCCCGGTTTGCCCGAAACGTTACACAAAACAACGGATCTTTTTTATTTGCGGATGCACGGTGTACCCGAACTTTTCAAATCGGCATATTCCGATGCACAATTAAAAAAAGTGAAGGAAAACATTCCGGCAGGAATGAAGGATGTGTATGTATTCTTTAACAATACAATGTTTGAAGCGGGTTATTCCAATGCGTTAAAATTACAGGAATTGGCAGAAAAAAAATAACATACCGGCGCCAGGTGTTTGAAAGAACGTCATTGCGAGGAACGAAACAATCTCATTCCGGCATTGACTAAAATTGTGAGATTATTTCGGGTGAAGCCCTTGCAATGACATGCTGTGCAAAATTGCCTTCATAAAAAATCGCGATCCGGAAATTCATCCAAACCGCGATTATTCTTTTATAAAATAAAAACTACCTGATTTCTGCTCCCGCTTTTTCCTGGTACGTTTTTATTAATTTTTCCATGATCTTTTCAATCTGTTTATCGGTAAGCGTGGCGTTTTCATCCTGGATGATAAAACTCAGGGCATACGATTTTTTTCCTGCCGGTAATTTATCACCTTCATACACATCAAATAAATTTACGCTTTTCAGCAATGATTTTTCCGATTGATAGGCCAATTGTTCCAGCTGCTCAAATTTCACTGCTTTATCAATCAGCAATGCCAGATCGCGCTTTACTTCCGGAAATTTAGGCACTTCGGCATACATCAGCGCTTTTCCTTTTTTCACTACCTCAAGGATTAGATCCCAGTTAAAATCGGCGTAAAAAACTTCGTTTTTAATGTCCATGGATTTTAACACGGATTTTGAAACCGCACCAAATTCCACGATTGTTTTTTTATTGGAGGTATAGGATAATCCGGCTGAGAACAGATCGGAGCTAAACTCATTCATTTTTACATCAATTCCCAATCGTTCCAGCACTGCGTTTACAGCACCTTTCAGGGAATAAAAACTAACAGCTTCATTTTTAGCATTCCATCTTTCTTCTGTTTTCCGGCCGCTTACAAACAACGATAAATGTTTTGTTTCAATGTATCCGGCCGTACGAATGGGCTCGTCCATCCGGGCTGGTTTTACAGCGTCGCCTTTTATGGCCATGTAGGTTTTTCCAAACTCATACAATTTCAAATCGGCGCTTTTACGGTTTTGGTTGTATGCAATAATTTCCAGGCCGCTGAACAACAATGATTGTCTTAACACACTCAGGTCACTGCTTAGCGGGTTCAGCATTTTTACATTGTGCTCCGGGTTAATGCTTTTTACTTTCAGCGAATATTCTTCTTTTGTCAGCGATAAATTCATCATTTCCGAAAAGCCATTGTTGCTTAACAGATCAGCGATCACATTCTGAATTTTTTCCTTGTCGGGTTTTTCCGAAAACGACAAGGATGAATTCAATGCCGTTGGAATCTCAATATTATTATACCCGTATATGCGCAATACTTCTTCGATCACATCCTGCTCACGCGTTACATCCACTTTAAACGGCGGAATGGAAAGCAGCAGAGCATCATGTCCTTCATGCTCAATATCGATCCCAAGCGACAAAATGATCTTTTTGATGATCTCCAGGTCAATGTGCTTCCCGATCAGCCGGTCACATTTTTCGAAGGAAAAAGGCACTTTGAAATTTTCTACTTTATGGGGATAAATGTCAATGATCTCCGACGAAATTTCACCGCCCGTAATTTCTTTGATCAGCAATGCTGCACGTTTTAATGCATACACCGTGATGTTCGGATCGGCTCCTCTTTCAAAACGGAATGATGCATCTGTTTTTAAACCATGTTGTTTTGCAGATTTACGAACCGAAGTAGAATTAAAATATGCGCTTTCCAGGAAAATGTTGGTAGTATTTTCCGACACTCCGGATTCTATTCCACCAAATACACCGGCAATGGTCATTCCTCCTTCTGCATCACAGATCATCAGATCTTCAGAAGATAATTCGCGCTCGGTTTCATCCAGCGTTTTGAATTTGGTTTTGTTTGGCAATTTTTTTACGATCACTTTCCCGCCTCTGATCTTATCCGCATCAAAAGCATGCATCGGTTGTCCAAGCTCGTGCAATACATAATTGGTAATGTCCACAATGTTGTTGATCTGGCGGATCCCGATCGCTTTCAGCCTCTTTTTAATCCATTCGGGCGATTCACCCACTTTTACATTGCTGATGCTCAACCCGGAATAACGCGGGCAGGCGATCGGATCTTCCACCGTCACTTCAATTTTTGACGAAGTGTTATCTACGCGAAAAGAAGAAACATCCGGCATTTGCAGCGTTAAGTGTTCCTCACCGGTTGCTTCATGTGTATTTAAAACCGCTACCAGGTCGCGCGCCACGCCCACATGCGAAGCCGCATCAGCACGGTTGGGTGTTAACCCGATCTCGATCGTATAATCCTCTTCAATTTTAAAGTATTCTTTTGCAGGCGTACCCGGTTTTGCATCTGCATCCAGCACCATAATGCCTGCGTGCGAGGTTCCCAGCCCTATCTCATCTTCCGCACAGATCATTCCTTCGGAAACAGCACCGCGGATCTTTGATTTTTTAATTTCAAAAGGCTCTCCCGTCGATGGATATAATTTAGCACCTACCGTGGCAACCACCACTTTCTGCCCTGCTTCCACATTGGCCGCACCACATACGATGTGCAGCAGCTCGCCCGTCCCGATATCTACCGTTGTTAAATTCAAACGGTCGGCATCCGGGTGTTTTTCTTTGGTTTTTACTTCACCTACTACCATGCCTTCCAATCCGCCTTTTACCGTTTCGGCTTTTTCAATGCTTTCCACTTCCAGGCCGCAGCCCGTCAGGAGTTTTCCTGCTTCTTCCGGCGACAGATCGGTTTTAACGTATTCTTTGAGCCAATTATATGAGATTTTCATTGTTTTTGTATTATTTTAAAGGAGTACAAAAATAAGCAATTTATTGGTAAAAACCTGTCTTTCCGCAGGCGTGGGTATAAGCCACAGATTCCCGGATTTATTATTCAAATAACGAATTACACAAATGAGATATAACAGCCAGCGATTTAAAAAAGCAATCACAACAATTTTTATTATTTTTTAATCTGTGAATCTGTGGCAACTACTCCGTACACCAATCAATCAAATCCATTTAAATTAAGTAATTTCGCAGCATCAAAAATACAATCATGAACGCACTCTTATCGGGATATACCGCAAAGATCAACGAGTTAAACACGGGAATCGCTGCACAACAGAAAAAGATCAACGGGATCTTTTACACCCGCTCTGTTTTATTCATTGTGCTTTTTGCCGGTTTTTTCATGTTGGTGCAAGCGCATGTTACGCTTGCAATCACACTCATTCCTGTAACGGTGATCTTGTTTTTGATCCTGTTGAACCGTGAACTTGCCATCAGCAGGCAGATCAGCTTTCTGAAAAATTTGATGAAGGCGAACCAGGTAGAGATCGACCTGCTGCATAACCGTTACGAAAAATTTAATCCGGGCAACGAGTTCATTGATAAGCAGCATCATTTTATTTCCGACCTGGATATTTTTGGCAGACGATCGATCTTTCAGCTCCTGAACCGGACTTCGACCTACAGCGGAAGAATGAAGCTGGCCGGCTGGTTAACTGTTCCGTTCCTGCAAAAAGAGGAAATAAAAAAGCGCCAAAAAGCCATCAGCGAATTGTCGGAGAAAAAAGACTGGAGCCACCATTTTATTGCATTGGGTTTTACAAGCCAGGAGCAGGCAACGGATAAAGATGTGATTGAAAACTGGTTGGAAGAAGAAACGCTTTTTTCAAATCCTGTTTTCAAGATTATAGGGATCGTATTACCGGTTGCAACTATTGCTGCATTGCTGCTTTTTATTTTCAATGTAATTCCATCCCTTGCTTTTGATCTTTTATTTTTTCTGCAATTATCGATCACCGGAAAATTTACAAAAAAGATCAGCCGCATTCATGATCGCCTGAGCAGGAAATTTGATTCCATTGATAAATATCTTTCGCTCATTACCCATATTGAAGCTGAAGGTTTTAAAAGCGAATTATTAAACCAATTGAAACAGGAATTAAAGGATGAAAAAGTAAGCGCTGGCCCCAGTATCCTTCAATTAAAAAAATCAGTGGACAAGCTGGATTTTCGCATGAACATTGTGGTGGCGGTTTTACTGAACGGAATTTTGCTATGGGACATTAACATTGTAAAACGCATTGAGGAATGGCGGACAAGCAACAAAAAATCGTTCCTGAAATGGATCAGCATTATCGGCGAATTTGATGCATTTATCAGCGTTGGATTATACGCAGCTAATAATCCTGCTTTTGTGATGCCGGAAATAGAAACGGATACATTTATCATTGATGCTCAACAGGTAGGGCATCCGCTGATCAACGAAAAAAAGCTGGTGCGGAATGATTATCACATTGAAGGGTTACCAAAAATTGACTTACTGACCGGCGCTAACATGGCCGGAAAAAGCACTTTCCTTCGCACCATTGGCGTTAATTTAATCCTGGCGATGATCGGAGCGCCGGTATGCGCGGAAAAATTCCGGTTTAGCCCCATCCTGCTTTTTACCAGCTTACGAACAAATGATTCACTGCAGGAAAACGAGTCCTTTTTTTATGCTGAATTAAAGCGCCTGGGAATGCTGGTGAAAGATTACGAGAACGGGCAACGGGTATTTTTTCTGCTTGACGAAATTTTAAAAGGCACCAACTCCAAAGATCAGCACATTGGCTCTGAAGAATTAATTAAGAAAATTGTACAGCTAAACGGCGCTGGTATAGTAGCAACACACGATGTGGAGCTTTCTGTATTAAGCAATCAATTTCCTGAAAGCGTGCGTAATTTATGTTTTGAGATCACCATCAGCAACGACAAGCTGCATTTCGATTACAAAGTAAAAGACGGCGTTTGCGCTACGATGAATGCTTCTTTCCTTATGAAAAAAATGGGGATCATTTAGGCTGATTTTTCTGCAACAGCTTATTAATATCCAACGCAATTTTTTGAATATAGATAAACTGGTCAGATACTTTTGTTAAGAACGAGCGTTCGTCTTCCGTATGTGATTCGGCAACTGCCAGCTCCGATCGCTTAATCAGTGTGGGGATCAGCGTTTTTTCACCCGAAGGAGTTTCCACCTGTTCATTTTTTAAATGCGTCATAATGTTTTTAATGACCGGCAAAAACTGTGTGGTTCTATCTTTCAGCTGATAGGAATTATAAGAAGATAAAGTGGAAATATGCGACAGCAACAAATGATTGAACACCACCAGGCTGTATGTCTGAACGCTGTTTTGCTGTTTATTTTGCGGCTCCGAAAGCATCCGCTGAAAAGCATCTGACAAATTTGCCATGGCCACATATGCTTCTTTGCGCAATAATTTATATTGAATTTCATCAATAATTTCACCTGCAATTTTCCCTGACACCAGCTCAAAATAATTGGCATTGGCAAATGTTGCATTTTTCACCAGTGTATCCATTTGCTCGCGTTCCCAGCGTGGCGGGATCAGCAGCGTTGCCAAAAATGCCAGGGCCGAACCGATCAGTGTATCAATGATGCGGTCGCTGATGAGCTTGTTAAAATTATCCACCTGCAGCAAATAAAACGAGATCAATAAATAGATCGTCATCAGGATCACTGCCGGAAAATAATTGATGCGGATAAAACTATACGCACCCGCCATTACCACCACCATGATCACCAGGAGTATAACCGGCGATTTGATCAGGTACAGGAGCAATGCGCCCACAGCAACACCGATCACGGTTCCAAAAAGCCGGTTCATATTCCTCTTCTTTGTTAAGCTGTAAGCCGGTTTCAGGATCACAAGAATCGTCAGCAAAATCCAGTAATCGTGTCCGAGTGGTAATAATTTAAGGGAAATGTAACCGATAAAAAGTGTCAGGCTTACGCGGATGGAATGTCTGAAAATATTAGAATGCACATTCAGATTTTCGAAAAACAAACGCGGATTAACCTGTGTGTTGGAAACAAATTTATTGTAATCCAGCTCCGATTTTACGCTTGCAGTAAAGTTGGGATCGTATGCTGTGTAACGGTGCATTATGAGCACGCTGCTGTATATGTCCCGGATATTTTCCAGCACATGTCGCAGACTTGTAATTTCTTCTATGTTGGCAGCATTTGCTGATTCTTTGCGGTAATAATCAAAATAAATTTCCAGCTCTTTGATCGTTTGTTCCGTGAGCGCATCGGGATACGATTTTTTTCCTTCCTGCATGGCCACGCCAATATTTTCGAGCTCAAACGCAATTGCTAAAATTGTTTTTTCAAACTCAGCCAGCACTTCATTGTCGATCTTTGCATGCAGCATTTTATAATCCTGCTGCGAGGTCATCACCTGCTCAAATAAATCCACGGAATCATTAAAGATAGCGAGCAGCGTGCGTCCTTTGTGTGTTGAATCTTTTACGATGCTGCGCGTCTTAAATAAGATCTCACGCACTAAATCCTGTTTGGTGTGTAGCTTTACCTGTCGCTCTATCAGGGCAGTGTAGCATTCGTCGTACTGCACATTTTTACTGTACAGCGACGCTTTGATCTCCAAATATTTTGCGATCGATAAAATGGAATCGCCGATGGCTTGCTGCGCCAATTTATACGGACGTAAACGGTTAAGCAATATGCTCCATAAAAAATACCAGCATCCCCCGGTCAAAATAAAAAGTGAATGCAACAACAGTTTTTTCGTATCGTAATTATTATCTATGTTCAGGATCATGATCAGCAAAGCTGCAATACCAATAGATGTAGCACGTGCACCATAAATGCCCGCCATTGAAAAAATAAAGCTAAAGATCAGTAATTCGGTTGCCAGCAGCCAGTGATGATTGGCGCTAAAACCTGTAAGCAGGGAAATTATAAATACCAGCGCAATGGAGATCAGCATTCCGTTTACACGATGGTGTAGCGGGCCCGGACTGTCGCACACATTGATGCACAAAGCGCCTAATGCAATCACCACTCCCATCGGGATATTGCCAATACATGCCGAAATGATGATAGGGATCATGATGGCTGCAGTAATCCGAAACCCATCGGTTACATAATAACTGGTGGTGAATTGTTTGTATGATTTAACGAAGTCCTGCATTCTATAAAACCATCGTAGTTTACTTTAATAGTACTGTTAGTTGTATGTTTCCCGCTCGCGTATTTTCAATCCTCGTTTCCTACAAATAAAATTTTTACGCCTACTTAAACTTATCTTTCAGCGCCGCCAGCTGCGAAGCAAAATCATTGGCAGGAGGTTCCGGCTTGCCTTTTTTGTTTGTATTATTATTGTTTGCCAGCGGTTTCGGACCTGGCGCTGCCGGTGCGGAAACGTTGTCTTTCATCGTTAGCGCAATGCGTTTGCGCTGCTCATCCACTTCCGTAACTGTTACCGTTACCTGTTGCTGTACTTTCACTACCGTATTCGGATCAGAAACAAACGTATTTGATAATTGTGAAATGTGCACCAGCCCATCCTGGTGAACGCCAATATCCACAAAGGCGCCAAAGTTGGTTACATTTGTTACAATCCCGGGCAGCTTCATCCCCACACGCAGATCTTTTATTTCATGCACTGTGTCATCAAATTTAAATACTTCAAATGATTTGCGCGGATCGCGGCCCGGCTTGTCCAGCTCATGGACAATGTCTGTTAAAGTTGGTAAACCTACTGTTTCTGTTACGTATTTTGGTAATGAAATTTGTTTGCGCAGTTCTTTTTCCGCCATCAATTGTTCGATCGTGCAATTAAGATCCGTTGCCATTTTTTCCACAATATGGTAGCTTTCCGGGTGCACTGCACTTTTATCCAGTGGATGCTTTCCGTTAGAGATGCGCATAAAACCAGCCGCCTGTTCGTATGCTTTTTCGCCCATGCGCGGCACTTTCAATAACTCTTTGCGCGATTTAAAAGGCCCGTTCTCATTGCGGTATTCCACAATGTTACGCGCCAGCTGCGGGCCCAAACCGGATACATACGTTAGTAATTGTTTGCTGGCTGTGTTCACCTCCACGCCCACTTTGTTCACAGAGCTTTCTACTACTTCATCCAGTTTTTTCTTCAATAAATACTGATCCACATCGTGCTGGTATTGCCCCACACCAATGGATTTTGCATCGATCTTCACCAGCTCCGCCAATGGATCGGCCAATCTGCGGCCAATGGAAACAGCGCCACGCACAGTAATATCTTTATCAGGAAATTCCTCACGCGCCACATCCGAAGCCGAATAAATAGAAGCGCCGCTTTCATTTACCATAAGAATGTTGATGTCTTTCGGCAATTCCTCGATGCTGCGGATAAATGTTTCCGTTTCCCTTCCGGCCGTTCCGTTTCCAATCGCAATCGCTTCAAGATTGTATTTTGCACACAGTGCGATCACCGTTTGTTTGGTATGAAAGATCTTATTTTGTTCGTGGGGATAAATCACCGTATCTTCCAGTAATTTCCCTTGTTTATCAAGCGCCACTACTTTACAGCCGGTACGAAACCCCGGGTCGATTGCCAGGATCGCCTTTTGCCCGAGTGGTGATGCCAGTAATAATTCGCGCAGATTATCGGCAAACACCTGGATTGCTTTTTCATCCGCCAACTCTTTGGTCAACATGCGCATCTCACTTTCAATCGAGCTTTGCATCATGCGGTTGTACGAATCGTCCACTGCTAATTTCACCTGTTCTGCAGCGGAATTAGTTGCGGTCACAAATTGTTTCCTTAAAATATCCAGTGCATTTTCTTCCGGCGGTGCAATAAAAATACTTAGCACCTCTTCGCTTTCTCCCCTGCGGATGGCAAGTAAGCGGTGCGATGGACAATTCATCAACAATTCTTCCCATTCAAAATAATCCTTGAATTTTTCCCCGCTTTCTTCTTTTCCTTTCAGCACTTTACTTTTGATCGTTGCTTCGCGCCTGAATAAATTACGGATCTTATCGCGTGCCTCCGCATTTTCATTCACCCATTCGGCGATGATGTCGCGCGCGCCTGCCAATGCCTCATCGGAGGTTTTTACTTCTTTTTCTTCCGATATAAATTTATCTGCTTCCTCATTCACATTGATCTTGCCTTGCTCAAAAATAAGCTGTGCCAATGGCTCCAACCCTTTTTCACGTGCAATGGTAGCACGCGTTCTGCGCTTTGGCTTGTAGGGCAAATAAATATCTTCCAGCGTCGACAATGTTTCAGCCGCACGCAATTGTTCGATTAATTCGGGCGTTAATTTTCCCTGTCCTTCAATGGATTCGATGATAAACCCACGGCGTTTTTCCAGCGCACGCAAACGCTCAATTTCATCCCGCACATTGGCCACCTGCACCTCATCCAGGCTGCCCGTCATTTCTTTCCGGTAACGGGAAATAAAAGGGATCGTAGCACCTTCATCCAGCAAATCAACCGTGGCGCTTACCTGCTGCTCACGGATGTTTAATTGGATTGCAATTTTTTTATAAAAACGTATTTCCGACATAATTTTTTAAATTTAATAATTACAAATATAATTAATAGAAAATGGCAGAACCATTAATGTTTTCAACACTTTTAATACAGAGAAGACAGAGATTTTGGAGTTTCAGGGAGAAAAGTTTTATCGTATGGAGATCAATAAAAAACAAGTACGCTTATCACTTTAGAAAAACATGAAGGCTTTTAATTAACAGATCCAGGATCAGGACCGGGGTAACAGATTGAATGGCAATTTAATTCCTTTTTAGCAAACATAATTCTGTTGAATTTTCTCTTTTAACTTTTTCCCGGACACAACATCTGCGTATAGCAAACTTTGAACTTTAAACTTTTGAACCTTGAACTTATTTAGGAGATCCGGCTCCAGTTTGTTTGCGAGCGTCCCATCATCGAAAAATGATACGCGATGTTTGCATTCTCTGGCTTTTGCAATTCGGGATCTTCCGAAAGTAATTCAATCACCATGTTGCGTGCAGCATGTAAGATCTGCGCATCTTTTGCCAGGTCGGCAATATTCAAATCCAATACGCCGCTTTGCATAGTACCGGCCATATCGCCGGGGCCGCGTAATTTCAGATCCACATCCGCGATCTCAAAACCATCGTTGGTGCGGCACATGGTTTCCATGCGCAATTTACTATCAGGGCCTAATTTATGGCTGGTCATTAAAATACAATACGATTGATCCGCACCACGGCCAACCCTTCCGCGCAGCTGGTGCAATTGCGATAAGCCAAAACGCTCTGCACTTTCGATCACCATTACACTTGCATTCGGAACATTCACGCCTACTTCAATTACCGTGGTGGCCACCATGATCTGCGTTTCTTTTTTTACAAAACGCTGCATCTCGTATTCTTTTGCATCTGCTTTCATTTGTCCGTGCACAATGCTCACCTGGTACTGCGGTTGCGGAAATGCACGTACCACGCTTTCATACCCATCCATCAGATCCTTGTAATCCATCTTCTCCGATTCCTTGATGAGCGGATACACAATATATATCTGTCTTCCCAATTCAATTTGTTCTTTCATAAAACCAAACACTCGCATCCGGTTACTGTCGAAACGATGTACGGTTTGGATCGGCTTGCGTCCCGGCGGCATTTCATCGATCACACTTACGTCGAGATCGCCGTAAAGTGTCATTGCCAGAGTACGCGGAATTGGTGTTGCGCTCATGATCAGCACATGTGGCGCAATGATGTTTTTCGCCCACATTTTCGCGCGCTGTGCCACACCAAAACGGTGCTGCTCATCAATCACCACCAGGCCAATATTTTTAAACTGCACCACGTCTTCCAGCAGTGCATGTGTCCCTATCAGGATTTGCATTTCACCGTTTTGCAATTGTTCGTGCAGAATCCTGCGCGCTTTTGTGCGGGTAGATCCGGTAAGCAATCCTACGGTAATGTTCAGGGGTTTTAATAATTCCGAGATGGTTTCATAATGCTGGTTCGCCAGTATTTCTGTTGGCGCCATCAAACATGTCTGAAAACCATTGTCGAGCGCAATCAACATGTTCATCAATGCCACCAGGGTTTTTCCGCTTCCCACATCTCCCTGTACCAGGCGGTTCATTTGCCTGCCGCTGCCCATATCCAGCCTGATTTCCTTGATCACCCGTTTTTGTGCACCTGTTAATTCAAAAGGCAAATGGTGATTAAAAAAGTTATTGAAATAATCCCCGACTTTCGAAAATACATTTCCCCGCACATTTTTTTCGCGTACGCCTTTTTGCCGCAACAGCTTCAATTGGATAAAAAACAATTCATCAAATTTCAAGCGGAACTCCGCATATTTTAATGCTTCCGGATTTTTGGGAAGGTGAATTTGTTTTATCGCCTCTTCTCTTGAAATTAATTGAAACCGTTCTTTAATAGCATTGGAAAGTGTTTCCGGGATGTTGTTCTTGATCTGCGCCACCAGTAATTTTTGCAGGCGGGCAATCCCCTTCGTATCCAGCCCCCGTACTTTTAATCGTTCGGTGCTGTTGTATACTGCTTGCAAGGCGCTTGCAAGCAGGGTATTTTCTTCGCTTACCGGGTCGATCTCCGGGTGTGCAATGTTAAATTTTCCGTTAAATGCCGTCGGTTTCCCGAAGATCACATACTCGTTGCTCATGTGCGGCTTGATCCGTTCGGAAATCCATTTAGCACCCTGGAACCAAACCAGCTCCAGTACACCGGTACCGTCTGAAAACATAGCCACAAAACGTTTGGTGCGTTTTGTCCCCACGAATTCCGTGCTTACAATTTTTCCGCGCAGCTGCACATACGGCAGATCAGCATTGATCTCTTTTATTTTGTAAAATTTGGTGCGGTCGACATACCGGAATGGATAAAACGTAAGCAGATCGTTGTAATTAAAAATGCGCAGCTCTTTTTTAAGCAGGTCGGCTTTTTGAGGGCCAACCCCTTTGAGGTATTCAATAGGGGTATTTAAAAAGTTGCTCGACATTTTTTACAATGCGAATTTACTCAAAAAAACAGGACCTGATTTACGAATAATCGCGCAAAAGGAACGCCCCGGTATCTCTCTCATACCGGGGCGTTAAACTAAACTAAACAACTACTTTTATTTTTGCACAGGAGGTGCGGGGGGAGGGTTATCGTTGGCCGGTGGTGCCGGAGCCATTCTTTTTTGAGCGCGTTTTTGCTTCATTTCTTCTTTTTTCTGTTCAAATTTTTGGTATTGATCAGGGGTAAGGATCGTTTTAAATTCGGCATCTACTTTATCCATCTCTGCTTTGCGTTTCGCCTCTCCATCTTCCCTGTCACGTTCGCGTTTCAGGATCACATCTTTTACTTTTGCCTGTTGGTCTGCTGTGAGCGCCAACTCTTTTGCCATGCGTTTCGACATATTATCAGCGCGTTCTTCCGGTGTTTTTTTCGGTGGCGGCTGTTTTTCATTCTGCGCGTTCATATTTACAGCTGCTATCGAAACTATAAATAAAATCATCATTAACTTTCTCATGTTCGGGATGTATTTAAATGTTATTTGTGGGTATGACCGGAGAAAATAACGAAGGTTTAACCGGGGGGTGATTTTTTTATTTTAGCTTTGTTTTTATCTCCCCGTAAGGGAATAAACCCATAACTCCATGAAAAAGCTGCTTCCTTTTCTTTCCCTGCTCATCCTTTCGGGATGTAGTAATAATTCCACAACGCTGCAGGTGGAATTTCCGGATGTTTCGGGCCTGGAAACAGGATCGCCGATGCTGCTGAATGGTTTAAAAGTGGGAGAGATCAAAAAATTCAGCGTGATGCCTTCTTCGCATATCCTTACGGAAGTGGAGCTGAATCAGTTTGCAAAACTGCATCAGAATGATACATTCATGATCGCTTCCCTCGACCTTTTTGGCGGTAAAGGGATTATTATAAAAACAAGTAATTCAACAGCGGTGCTGGATCTCGGCCAGGTTCAGAAGGGAATACTGGAGCCAATCATCTCCGATACTTCTTTTGTGAATGCAGCAGGGAAGCTATTCGGCAAAATAACTACGGAAGCGCAACTCGATAGCCTTGAAAGAGAAGTGAAAAAGCTGAATAAAAATGTGGAAGAATTAAAGAAAAAGTAATTGCCCGCAAAGAAAGGTTTTTCGCAGAATTGGGTAATGCTGGGTGTTTTGTCTCGCAAAGGCGCAAAGCACGCAAAGAAAAAGTCCCGGGGGAACTGCAGAAAAAAAGAACAGATAAAATAACGTTCAGAAATAAACCAATACGTTACACACAGCCTTTGCGAACTTTGCGCCTTTGCGAGAAAAGAATGCAAGCGAGCCTGAGAGCCACACAGCTTCCACCCCAATCTAACATCCAGGATCTAACAATCCCCGTCCGAACGAGTTTATCCGGGCGGGCAACATCCGTTAAATCGTCCAGGTATTTTTCCCCCGGATCAATGCATCCAGGTCGCCTTTTCCTTTTTGTGCAATGGCTTCTTCAATTTGTGCGTTGAATGCTTTTTCGTAGGAGAAACGCTCTTCCTGGTAAAACACACCAAATGGTCTTGGTAAGGCATCTTCGGAACCACCTGCATCAAAAAATCGCACCAGGATACTTGCTTTTACCTGGTCTTTTTCATCGTGGATCCACAGGTCGTTTGCGGAAACATCCGCCACATTTACGATCGTTGGCTTAAAGCCATCCAGTTTAATTCCTTTTTCATTGTTTAATCCGAACGTTAACGGTTTACCCTGTTCAACAAATAATGTATTTAATTTTTTAGTTGCTTTTTCAGTAAACACTTCAAAAGCACCATCGTTAAATACATTACAATTCTGATATATTTCCACCATGGAAGTCCCGGTGTGTGCGTTGGCACGTTTCAGTATCTCCCGTAAATGAACAGGATCGCGGTCCATGCTCCGGGCAATAAATGTAGAATCGGCACCGAGGCATAATGCGAGCGGATTAAAAGGATGATCCACAGAACCCATTGGTGTTGATTTTGCCACTTTACCTAATGGCGAAGTTGGCGAATATTGTCCTTTTGTTAAACCGTAAATTTCGTTATTGAACATCAATACATTCACATCAAAATTACGGCGCAACAGATGAATTAAGTGATTGCCGCCAATTGACAAAGCATCACCATCGCCGGTAACGATCCATACGCTCAGGTCAGGACGTGTAGCTTTTAAGCCGCTGGCAATTGCCGTAGCGCGCCCGTGAATACTGTGCATCCCAAACGTTTCCATATAATACGGAAAGCGCGATGAGCAGCCAATCCCTGAAATAAAAACAATATTTTCGCGCGGAATCCCCAATTCCGGCATTACCGTTTGCACTTGTTTTAATATCGAGTAATCACCGCAACCCGGGCACCAGCGTACTTCCTGATCGGTTGTAAAATCCTTAGCGGTTAATTTTATTTCTGCTGTTTCCGTACTCATAACATTTCTATTATTTTATTCTTGATCTCCCCCGATGTAAATGGTAAACCCTGAATTTTGTTTAAGCCTTTGGCATCTACCAAATATTTATCGCGGATGATCTTAATCAATTGCCCGCTGTTGATCTCCGGTATCAATACTTTATCAAAGCCTTTGATCATTTCTCCTAAATTTTTCGGTAATGGGTTCAGGTATTTCACATGCGCGTGTGATACATCGTATCCTTCCGCAATGGCATCTTTTACAGCTGTTTTAATAGAGCCGTATGTTCCACCCCAACCGATCACCAGTAATTTTCCTTTTGCATTTCCATTGTCGATTGTTTGCAAAGGCACATGCTCTGCAATCATATCTACTTTTGCCTGGCGTAGTTTCACCATCAGCTCATGATTTTCCGGATCATAGGAAATATTCCCGGTTTCATTTTCTTTTTCAATCCCTCCTACTCTGTGCTCCAGTCCTTTTGTTCCCGGGATCGCCCATTCGCGCGCCAGTTTTTCGTTGCGTTTATACGGAAGGAATTTTTCTCCTTCTTTCAGATTGTTTTTTGCAAAAGCTACTTTTATTTCCGGAAGGTCCGCTGCAGAAGGAAATTTCCATGGTTCTGCGCCATTGGCAATGTATCCGTCACTTAAAAAGAAAACCGGTGTCATAAATTCGATTGCCAAACGGCATGCTTCAAACGCCGTGTCAAAACAATCGCTTGGTGAGTATGCAGCAATCACCGGCACGGGTGCTTCCCCGTTTCTGCCATAAATTGCCTGCATCAAATCTGCCTGTTCTGTTTTTGTAGGCAAACCGGTACTTGGCCCGCCACGCTGTACGTTCACGATCACCAGCGGCAGTTCCAGCATCAGCGCCAAACCGATTGCTTCGCCTTTGAGCGCAATACCGGGGCCGGACGATGCCGTAATTCCCAATGATCCGCCAAAAGATGCACCGATAGCGGAAGTAATTGCCGCAATCTCATCTTCGGCCTGGAATGTTTTTACGCCAAAATTTTTGTGTTTTGATAATTCATGTAAAATATCGGAAGCCGGTGTGATCGGGTATGTCCCGTAAAATAAGGTCAGTCCGGCTTTTTGCGTTGCTGCGATCAGTCCCAGCGCTGCTGCCTGGTTGCCCATGATGCTGCGATACGTTCCTTTGGAAACCGGCGCGGGTTTTACCTCGTAGCGGTTCATCGGCGTTTCCACCGTATCGCCGTAATTGTAACCGGCTTTTAAAACTTTGATATTTGCATCGATCAGGTCCGGGCGCTTTTTAAACTGTTCTTTTAAAAACTCAATGGAATTATCGAGCGAGCGGTTGTACATCCAGTAAATGTAACCAAGCACAAACATGTTTTTGGAGCGATCCATTTCCTTTGTTCCCAAGCCGGAACCTTCCAGTGCTGTGCGCGTGATCTTGGTCACGTCGATCTCGTACAGCTTGTATTTATCCAGCGAGCTATCCTTCAGAGGGTTTACGCCATCGGGATATTTTGCCAGCTTTAAATTTTTTGCATCAAAACCGTCGGTATTCGCAATGATGATCCCACCCGGCTTCAATTGTTTTAAGTTTGCTTTTAAAGCAGCGCCATTCATCACCACCAATACATCGGCTGCATCGCCGGCAGTAAAAATCTCTTCACTCCCAAAATGCAGTTGAAACCCGGATACACCGGCAATGGTGCCTTGCGGGGCGCGGATCTCGGCCGGAAAATTCGGGAAGGTACTGATATCGTTTCCATACAATGCTGCCGTAGTGGTAAACTGGGAGCCGGTTAACTGGATACCGTCGCCGGAATCGCCGGCAAAAAGTATAACTACATTATTTTTAATTTCTGTTGTTGAGCTCATCGTGTTTTCAGAACCAAAAAAATCGGGCTTTTAAGCCGGATCCAAATGGGATTATTTTATTCAAAGTTAGCGGATAACAAAAAAGGTTTTTCCTGTATGGGAAAAACCTTTTAAATACTGTTTGTTAATATAATTAAAAGCAATCCCCGCAAGTACAAAACTTACAACACATAAATGTCATTTTTGTTGTATTTAAAGCGGATTGGTTCATAAATGTCTTTAAAATCGGGTACAAATGTACGCAATTATAATGTGATTCGGATAATAAAATTTGATTTGTGTACATAAAAATGTTTATTTTGTTGTTATGAAGAAACTTACCCTTTTTGCCCTTGCTATCATCTTTAGTTCAGCAATTAGTTTTGCAGGCGGGTTCCAGATCAACCTGCAGGGCCAGAAACAAACAGGCATGGGCCATACAGGCACCGGGCTGCTGCTCGACAATGCCTGCATTTTGTTCAATCCCGGGGCGGTCTCTTTCCTTGATTCGCTGCGCGGCGTTTCTGCAGGCGGAAGCTTCATTTTCCCGCGTACCACTTACGTGGAACCTTATCCGGGTGTATACACGGCCCACATCGAAAAGCACATCGGGACACCGGTAACGTTATACGCTGTTTTTAAGTTCAAAAAAACAGCAAAATGGAATTTGGGATTGGGTATTTACACACCTTTCGGGAGCAAATTACAGTGGGCCGACGACTGGAAAGGCCAGTTTTTGATCCGCGAGATCAACCTCGAAACTTTTTTTATCCAGCCTACGGCTTCTTTTAAGCTTAACGATAAATGGGGAATTGGCGCCGGGTTTATTTATGCAACCGGTAATTTCAGCCTTCGCAAAGGCATCCCGATCCAGGATTCGACCGGCCATTACGGCGAAGGAAACTTAGAAGGAAAAGCCAGCGGCTACGGTTTTAATGCCGGTATTTATTTTAAACCCAATGCAAAATTTTCCTTCGGGCTGGATTACCGCTCACAGGTAAATGTGAAGGTGAACGGGGGAAGCGCTGATTTTACAGTTCCATCATCGGTTGCGCAATATTTCCCGGCCACTACTTTTTCCACACATCTAAATTTGCCGAAAACCATTTCCTTTGGAATGGGTTACGTTGTAAATTCCAAAATGACACTCGCGCTGGATGTTAATTTTGTGGGCTGGAAATCCTACGATTCACTCATTATTGATTTTAAAGACAATACGGATAAGCTCACGGATATCCACTCTGCACGCATGTACCAGAATACCTTTATTTACCGTTTGGGGATGCAGTATAAATTAAGCCCTAAATGGACCGGCAGATTGGGTGCATACTTTGATGCTACACCTGTAAAAGCCGGTTATTTCACACCGGAAACACCGGACGAGAACAAGATCGGTGTTACAGCAGGCGCCACCTTCAACATCACCAAGCTGATCCATTTTGACATGTCGCTGCTGTACATTGAAGGGTTGAAACGTACCGATACCAATATCGAAACCGGTTTTGGCGGAACTTACAAATCAAAAGCAGTGGTACCGGGCGTTGGTTTGGAATGGATGTTTTGATACGGGTAATGGCCGCCTGAACAATTCGGGCAGGAAACAACAAAATCTGTGGTTACAAATTACGAATAACTACAAATTTACACATCCGGGTGTTTGCTGTGTAATAATCATCATTTCTAAATTTAACCACATGGCCATCCCGAAAAAACTATTCTTAATTCCCCTGTTGCTGATCTGCATCCTGGCAAGTTCCTGTAAAAAGCACTACGATAAAAGTTTGCTTATAGGCAGCTGGACAGAAATAAAAATAATAAGGAACGATGGAAGAACGATAAACTCTTCAGGAAAACCATATCCACTTTCGATAACAACCGTATTTACGGAAAACACATTTATATCGACACATAAATATGAATCAGCGCCTACAACCATCGTTGATTATACTTTAGCCGGTGATATGATAACATTGAACAAAATTGCAATGTATAAAATAGAAAAGCTAAGCCCGGATAGCCTTATCGTGTCGACCTTTGATCAATATACAGTACAACCCAGGCCGGAGGATAACTTTACAGATTATTATATAAGAAAAAAATAACAGATCAAATTTAACCGGAATATTTCCCGTTTTTTTATCTCTGCGCCATTTATAATTCAGCATTTATAATTTATAATTTCCCTCCTAATTTTTGCTATTCTGATTTTTTAACAAGTGCCGGCAATTGTAATGTTCCCGTAATTGAGTACTTTTAGCATACCCCTTAACTAATTTAATTAAAAAACGATGAAGAAAATTTACAAATCCCTTTTAGCAGGTGTCCTGGTGCTGGGTTCGGCAGCAGTTACAGATGCGCAGTGCTTTGGCGGCCGTTATCACAATTTTGTGTTCGCCGGCAGCACTGTTACTTCCAATGTACAATACGGAAGTAACTTAAAATACAACAATACCAACCAAAACCTGGTGATGGACATCTATCAGCCTACGGGCGATGTTTCCACCAACCGTCCTTTAGTGATTGTTGCTCACGGCGGAAGCTTTGTGGGTGGTAGTAAAACAGGTACCGATGTGGTTCCTTTGTGCCAGGATTTTGCAAAGCTTGGTTATGTAGCTGTTTCCATTGAGTACCGTGTGGGGATGACGCATTTTCCTATAGGCGGGCCTCCTGACTCAACCGATGCAGGAGCTGCAGTAATGCGTGCGGTGCACGATGGCCGCGCAGCTGTTCGCTATTTCCGTCAAAATGCCGCTACCGGCGGTAATACGTATAAAATCGACACCAATAATATCTTCTTTGCCGGTGTTTCTGCAGGCGGATTTATTGCGCTGCACATGGCTTACATGGACCAGCTATCGGAATTCCCAAGCTATGTGGATACCACAGGACAATACGGTTTGCATGGCGGGATTGAAGGTTTAAGCGGTAATCCCGGTTATTCTTCAAAAATAAAAGCGATCGTTAATATTTGCGGCGCCCTGGGCGATACTGCCTGGATGCACCATGGTGATATCCCGGTATTGAGCTTACACGGAAACGCTGATAACACGGTTCCTTACGGATCAAACACCATTTATTTATTAGGAGCATATCCTATCCTTGTAGTTGATGGAAGCTCTTCTGTTGCAGCACGAGCTGACCAGGTAGGAATTGAAAATTGTTTTAAAACATATTACAACCAGGATCACGTTCCGGAAGTGGGTACTTCAGCAAACAACATTGCATGCTATGATACCACTATTGTATACGCACGTAATTTCCTGGAGCATCAAACCTGTGGCGTACCGCTGGTGTGCACGTACAACGGCCCTGTTGCCTCTATTGCACTGGGCGTGGATGAAGCAACCATGAGCAGCGATCAGCTGGTGATCTATCCTAACCCGGCAAGCACTTCTGTTACCATTGATCTTTCTGCATTTACTACATCTGTAAATATTGATGTGTATGATGTGCTTGGTAAAAAAATCATGAATTTTACATCTGTAAAAAATGATAAGTTTGTAGTGAACCGCGGCGGCCTTAAAAACGGAATGTACCTGATAACGGTTACAGCTCCTGACGGACAGCGTTACAGCAAACGTTTGGTATTACAATAAGCATTCTAACTGTTTTATATAGAAAAACGCTCCGGGATTATTTACGGAGCGTTTTTTTGTTGTAGTTTAAAGTTACATTGGCAAGTGACAGTTAATGTCATGTGCTTCTTTCTGCCTTATGTGATAGAAAATAAATGGTAGACTTATTTCATGAGATTGTTTTTTACACAACCAAAATCTAACACCTTATATACAATACCTTATTTATTTACCGGCGCTGTAAACACCGGGCGAAAACCTACATAAGGAGAACCTTCTGTAACACCCACACTTTCTGCAGCGGCATCTACTTTTACATGATCTGCATCGCTACGCCAACTACCGCCTTTTGTGGCCGGCTTGCCTGTTTTATAGCTGGCGCCTGCTTCAACCTGGAAAACCATTTCGGCCGCATTACCGCTCATGCAGTACATTCCGTAAGCGTTGCGGTTATATACATTCACCGGCCCTGTAAAGAAAAGGCCATCGGGCACACCCGGATCCGGCGCTCCTTTAAGATTACAGGACCCGCCGGCGCTATCTGCAGCTGCTTTTGTGATCCAGAAATTACATAAAAAACAACCTCTTTCATTCTGGATCTTATCTGTTCCCCAGGGATACGCCGGGTGTTCGTTGCCACCGCGCGCTGCCATCATCCATTCGGTTTCGGTAGGTATGCGCACATCGTTCATGTAAAGCGCTTCCAGGTTTTTTGCACCGGCATTGTTCTCTTTGATCTTTTTGTTGGTTTCCTGCGTCAGCCATACGCAATACAACATGGCACCTTCGCGGGATACATTCAGCACCGGGTAGTCGGCGTACGCAGGATGCCAGAAATAATTTTTGCGCATCGGTTCATAAAATACTTTATTATCGATCAGCCATTTTGCAGTATCGGGTACCGCTTTCAGGTAATCTTCCGCACGGCCATTGATCAGCAGATCGTTTAAAAACACATGGTATTGCTTGTTGCTCACCTCTGTTGCTGCCATGTAAAATCCGTACATGGAAACCGTTTTGTCATAAAAAATACCGGTACCCATGGGAACATACGCCCATGCATTTTTATCTTTTTTGATCAGCTGTTTGATCATTTTTTCCTTCAATTTATTATTCGCTTCTATTTCTTTTTCATTAAGCGATGGCACGGATTGATCACTGTCTACAAACTTCGGCTTGTGTGGCAGGGGATTGTAATCCGTTTTGATACCGGCATTGGAAACAATCCATTTGGGATCTTCCAATGGTTTTAATGTA
>OLLL01000124.1_pt1 | contig 142470 bp, 116 predicted proteins | sample 1604541 | NCBI WGS metagenome assembly OLLL01 (sample SAMEA104055722, study PRJEB20765) | soil metagenome | isolation source: soil
GAACCTTCGTTCACATAATTGAAGTAGGCGCGCCGGGCAACTTCATCTGCTGAGGGCACGAAATCTTTTTCGTCACCATTCGAGGGCCCTCCGGCTTTGATCGCAGCGGTGGAGGTTGTCTTCTGGTTTTGATTCTGGGAGAAATTATTATTCTTCATAGTGTCAATATACGTCGCTTTAGTGTGGATGGCTATGGGCCGTTCGATTGGGTAATCAAACGAGCCCGGGCAAGGGAAGCGTCTCAACCACCGGCGAGCCGCCATTGGCGCGTGCAAAAGACTGGAAATACAAAGGGAAATTCGAATACGAATATTCCACCATGCCGGGCTGGGCAGGTTCTTCCTGGTATTTTTTACGCTACATGGATGCGCACAACGACAAAGAGTTTGTGAACAAAAAAGCTGTGGACTATTGGCAAAATGTGGATCTGTACATTGGTGGCGCAGAGCATGCAACCGGGCATTTGTTGTACGTGCGTTTCTGGACAAAATTTTTAAATGATCTTGGTTTGATCCCGGTGACTGAACCTGCGAAAAAGCTGATTAACCAGGGGATGATACAGGGTGTGTCTGAAATGATTTTTAAAGTAACTGATTATGTTAAAGACCCACAAAATGTAACTATCCAAACCAATAGAATACCGACATGGAATGAAAACACTGAGAATTTCGATTTCCATTTAGAAGATTTGAATGATAGATATCACATCTATATTTCTGCTGATATTGTTAACTATTATTCAGGAAAGTGTACCCCTTATAATATTCCTATTGAATATACATATAGTAATATTTTAAATCTCAAAAAATATAATGAATGGGAAAGTGTAAGAACTAAAAAGATTCAGAAAAGTGTTTTTGTCACTAAGTCAGGAAATACAATTATCAACGTAGTTAACGATAAATTTGAATATCCGATTGATGGAGAATTTACCTCCAAAATTTTCAAAACAAAACCTGAAATAGAAAAAATGTCCAAATCAAAATGGAATGTAGTAAGCCCGGATTTGATGGTAGAGCAATACGGCGCTGATGCATTGCGCTTGTACGAAATGTTCCTCGGTCCATTAGAACTTTCCAAACCATGGAATACAAACGGCATCACCGGCGTTAGCAATTTCATCCGCAAGCTTTGGAGGTTGTATCACACACAGCCTAAAGACTCCGGACTAACGACTAACGACTTATTCTTCGTTTCAGAAGAACACGCCACAAAACCTGAATTAAAAGTATTGCACAAAACAATCAAAAAAATCATCAGCGACATTGAAGGTTTTTCCTTCAACACATCGGTGAGTAATTTTATGATCTGTGTAAACGAGCTTACGGAATTGAAATGCAACAAGCGCGAAATTTTAGAGCCGCTTGCCATTATTATTGCGCCGTATGCGCCCCACATTGCGGAAGAATTATGGAGCAAATTAGGCCATAACGAAAGTATTACTTACACTGCATTCCCTGAATGCAAAGAAGAATATTTGGTGGAAAGCGCTTTCAATTACCCGGTTTCCTTCAACGGGAAAACACGTTTTTTCCAGGAATACGACCTGTCATTGTCAAAAGAAGCCATTGAAAAAGAAGTATTGGCATTGGAGCAAACGCAAAAATACCTGGAAGGAAAAACACCGAAAAAGATCATTGTGGTGCACAATAAAATTGTAAATATTGTCGTTTAAATACCAGGCGCAATTTTGTTTTGAGAAGGGGCGTTTTGCCCCTTTTTTATTTCCCCGGAAACAGTTATCTTAGTAATATCAATTACGCACATTCTTTTTAAAAGCCTGTCAAAATAGCTGTAAATCACTGTGGCACAGCATTTGAATACTTCTTAAGTATAAACATCCAAATAAAATGAAAAAACTTGTTTTAATAGGAACAGTACTTTCGGTGGCCGGCTTAGTCGGCTTATCGTTCAGAAGTGAAAAAAAGATCCCGGAAGTGGTAGTGGAGAATAACATCATCAAAGATCTTCCGGTCATAAATAAAGACGCGTTCAAACGCGGTGAGCAGCTTTCGTTCCGCCTTCACTACGGGGTGGTGGATGCCGGTACGGCAACGCTTTCCGTTACGGATGAAGCACGCGAAGTAGCAGGCCGTAAAACATTTCACGTGGTTGGTTTGGGAACTTCCAGAACCGCTTTCGATTGGTTTTTTAAAGTGCGCGACCGTTATGAAACCTACATCGATGAAAAAGCATTGGTGCCATGGATCTTTGTAAGACGTGTAAATGAAGGTGGTTATCACCTCGAACAGGATTATGTATTTAATCACTACAGCGAAAAAGTAAGTGTGGGAGATGGAAAAACATTCCCGATCGAACCCAACATGCAGGATATGTTATCTGCTTTTTACAATGCCCGTAACCTTGATCTTTCGGGCGCAAAACCAGGAGAAACATTTGATTTAAAATGTTTTATGGACAAGGAAGTGTGGCCGCTGCAGATCAAATTCATCAAACGCGAAACAATTACAACTGATGCGGGAACCTTCAGGTGTCTGCTGTTCCGCCCGATCGTACAGAAAGGACGCGTATTTAAAAAAGAAGAAGATTTGAGCGTATGGATCTCAGATGATAAAAATCACATCCCGGTAAAAGGCCAGGCGCAAGTGCTGGTTGGATCGATCCAGATGGATTTGACCGGTTATTCCGGCTTAGCAAACCCTGTTGCAAAAGTGAATTAATTGGAATAAACATATTTTAAAACGAGCGAAAATGAATTTTTCGCTCGTTTTTTTTATTTGCGATAAGGAACAAAATCACAAAGCTATCGTGCCTAGTGACATTGTCAATTTTGTTACCAGGCAGCGCCTAGCGCCTACCGCAAATTAAATGGCATCAATTTCCCACCGGAACCCATTTCCCCACTGGCACGTTTTTGTAGCATTTACATTAGAATTGAATTATAAACTCTAAAATCAAAAGTCATGAAAACTTCAATCTCAATGGAAAAGAGAGGATTGGTAATCGGGATTATCATTGCTTTCACTTTAGCAGCCTACTTTTTAATAATGCAGGCGCTAAACCTTGCCCAGATGATCGAACTGCGTTTTTTTAATGTTTTAATTATTGCAGGAGGTATCTGTTATGGCATTGTAAGTTTAAAAAACAAGCTGGATGAAGAGGAGTTTTATCTGAAGGGACTGGCGCAGGGAATTATCATTTCGGCAATTGCGGTAATACTTTTTGCTTTATTCATAAGTGTATACCTTACTTATTTTGATCCGTTATTGCTGGAAGAAATCAAAACAAAAACGGCTTATAAACAACTCGACGGAACCACCATTTTTGTTTCCATTTTTATGGAAGGAATGGCATCCGGCGCCATCATTACCTTTGCAGCGATGCAATATTTAAAATCGGTGGGAACAGAAGGAAAACGCGCTTATCACAAAGAGCATAAAACTACGCACATCAATAATTAAGAATAAACAAACAAACGTAAAAAAAGCGGAGATAATTTATCTTCGCTTTTTTTATGATTTATTTTTTCTTCACTTTGTTCATCACTTCCGTTTGACGGCGGATGGATTCATCGTGGATCACCTGGTACAATTCCTTGATAAAGCTTTCGGGCAAACCGAGCACCTCACCGGTGGCAAGGCTTTCGCCGAATAATTTTTTCCAGTGCGCCACTTGTAAAATCGTTACATCATTGTCGCGCTTATACTCCCCTATCTGGCTGGAAATGGCCATACGTTTAGCCAATAGCTCCAGCAAATCATTATCGAGCTTGCGGATCATCAAACGCAATTCCACTAACTTACTTTGAAAATCAGCATTATCGACAGTAGCCGAACGGATGCTGAGGTCATCAATAATTTCTTTCAGCTGGAAAGGTTTTACCTGCTGTTTTGCATCGCTGAGCGCAACGGTAGGATCACGGTGCGTTTCGATCATGAGTCCGTCCATGTCCAGGTCGATCGCTTTTTGTGCGATATACGGGATCAGCTCCGGGTTGCCGCTGATGTGCGAAGGATCGCAGATCATGGGCAATTGCGGACAAGCGGTTTTTATTTCGATGGCGAGCTCCCATTTGGGCGCATTGCGGAACGGCCCGTTATCAAAGGAATGGAAGCCGCGGTGAATGGCTGCTATTTTTTTAATGCCGGCATTGTTCACCCGTTCCAGCGCTCCAGCCCACAATTGTGCATCGGGATTGATCGGGTTTTTTACAAAAACCGGGATGTCAACTCCACGCAATGCATCGGCAATTTCCTGGACGGAAAAAGGGTTTACGGTGGTACGTGCACCTATCCACAAAATATCGATGCCTGCCTTTAAACATTTTTCAACATGATCGGCATTTGCAACTTCCGTAGCAGTGAGTAATCCTGTTTGTGCTTTTACTTCCTGCATCCATTTCAGGCCTATGTCGCCAATACCTTCAAATGTATTCGGCCGTGTGCGCGGTTTCCAGATGCCCGCACGAAAAATGCTGTTGGGATAAAAGGCAGCGATCTGTGTAGCTGTTTCCAGCATCTGCTCTTCACTTTCTGCACTGCAGGGGCCCGCGATCAGCAATGGTTTCTGATAATTTTTAAACCAATCGGCAAGCGGTATAATGTCTAATTCTAGTTTCACGCGAGTATGTTTTTACCGGTTGTAATTTTTTTATAAATGCCATCCCACAAACGGATGCGCTTTTGCAGCGATTCGATCACGGCAGTTTCGGCTTCATTCCAGTACGCTTCATTATCGCCGCAAAGGTTGGCGGTCATTTGCAATGCCAGGTGACTGTGATGATCGCCATCCACTTCGATGTGGCGCTCTAAATAATAATTAAAAATGGAAATGTTTTCGGGAAACTGCTGACTGAGTTTTTTTACAATGGAGTGAAACATACCCGGGATCAGGTCTTCGCGGCCGAATGTAAAAATAGCAGATTGCAAATAGGTTTTGTTGCTGTTGATGATATCGAATGTAAATTGTACAAATTCTTTTGCTTCATCGGCAACAGCAGCATTTGTAAAAGCGCTTTGTAAATTGTTGCTGCTTTTTAATTCGGCGGTGAATTTTTCGACCTGTGCAGTGTTTGCACCCGATTGTTTCATCGCATCTAAATACAATTCGAAATGACTTTTACGTTCACCGTTCATGTCCACATCGGATTCTTCACCGGCCACAATCTCGTTGATCAGGTAACGTGTTTCTGCCGATCCGACAGGGAACCAGGGCACGCTGGTACAGGTTAAATTATTTTGCAAACTTTTTAAAAGCGACATAAAATCCCACACGGCAAACACATGGTATTCCATGAATGTTTTTAATTCATCAATATCATTGATTACCGAATAAACGGGATGGTCAACAATTTGCTTGCGCAGCGGCTCTATTTTATTTTTTAGCTGGTTGATACGGCTTTCCATACTCTGATTATTTTAAATAAAAACTCCCGCAAAGTTACGGGAGTTTTTAAAATTTAGCTATTTAATTCCGGTGGATTACCATCCCAGGATCCATGCGAACATCAACGGCGCAACAATGGTTGCATCACTTTCTACAATGAATTTTGGCGTGTGGATATCCAGTTTGCCCCATGTAATTTTTTCGTTTGGCACTGCTCCGGAATACGATCCGTAGCTGGTGGTTGAATCGGAGATTTGGCAGAAATAGCTCCAGAACGGAACATCTGTCATTTCCATATCCTGGTACAGCATCGGCACTACGCAAATTGGAAAATCGCCGGCAATACCGCCACCGATCTGGAAAAAACCAATGCCTTTTCCACCTGAATTTTTCGGGTACCATTCTGCAAGCCATGCCATGTACTCGATACCGGATTTCATGGTGGATGCTTTAATTTCTTTTTTGATCACGTAGGATGCAAAAATATTTCCCATGGTGGAATCTTCCCAGCCCGGAACAACCATTGGCAGGTTGCGCTCCGCTGCAGCCAGCATCCAGCTGTCTTTCGGATCGATCTCATAATATTGCTGCAATTCGCCGCTCAATAAAATTTTGTACATGTATTCGTGCGGGAAAAAACGCTCGCCTTTATCATCTGCATCTTTCCAGATCTTGTGAATGTGTTTTTGCAAACGGCGGAATGCTTCTTCTTCCGGGATACAGGTATCGGTAACGCGGTTGTAATGGTTTTCCAGTAAATCCCACTCATCCTGTGGCGACAGATCGCGGTAATGTGGTACGCGCTTGTAATGCGAGTGTGCTACCAAATTCATAATATCCTCTTCCAGGTTAGCGCCTGTACAGGAAATGATATCGATTTTACCGGCACGGATCATTTCGGCCAGGGATTTTCCTAATTCTGCTGTACTCATGGCGCCTGCAAGTGTTACCATCATTTTTCCACCTTCGGTAAGGTGTGTTTCATATCCTTTTGCAGCATCCACTAACGCTGCCGCATTAAAATGTTTGTAATGCTTTTCAATAAAATTGGAAATAGGTCCTTTGCTCATGATTTTTGGTTTTAAATGGATAGCCGATCGTTATTCGGGATGCAAAAGTACATTATATAAGGAATTATTAAAAATTATTTCATTGTTGCCTTTCTTCCCCATCAAAATCAGGCAGTTTACCATTTGATAATGTTGGGATAATGTTATTTTTTCATTCCCAGGCTACCTTTATTGTAAATATAGAAACCAGAGCCATGAAAAAGATGAAAAAAGTGTTGTTGATATTCGACAGCCATGAAGAGCTTGACTTTATAGAAGCCAACTTATCGGAAAACGGTTTTCAGATCACAAAAACAGATAACCTGGCAGATGGATTGGTAGCAGCTGAAAAAATAATTCCTGATTTGATCGTTGTAAATACAATGGATACGGAAGCGGATCTTCAGGAATTCAGCAACCGCGTAAAAACGGAACGTTTAAAAGATGTATCCATCCTGAGCCTGATTGAGCTGGAAGATTACCTGAATGTATCCAATCCGCAACATTTTGTGATCAAACCGGTTCGCCCGAAATTATTACTGAGCGTGATCCGCAGTATCATGAACCACGAGAAAGTAAACTGGCTTCCAGCTGTTCATTAAATGTTTACATTTTTATAATCATTCCGTAAAACTTTTTTTCGCTATTTGGTATACCTTTGCTTTCGAAAACAATGTTTTCAGTTAAAGTGAACACCCTATAAGGATTCTTTTATAAGAACTCGCCCAAAACCGCTTTATCATTTACGTTTTAAAAAAATGTTCAAATGAATAAAGCAATTCTCTCTTCGGTTAAATTTTACACGGTGCTTATGATGGCGCTGGTATTATACAGTAACATCGCAAAAGCGCAAACCCCCACCAACTGCCTCGAAATTGGAAGTATTTTAGTAGATGCCTGCGGTTCACCGGAAGGAGAAAATGAAATGGTACGCTTCCAGGTTGGGCCAACAGCTATTGCTACTTCCAACTTAACGGCGACATGGCCTAATAATTCGTTTTTAGGGATTTCACCGGTAAATACCACCACTACCAATATTATAAATGCATTAAATGCCACCATTGTAAGCTGCGGCTATTTGGTGCAGCCGGTTGGCGGATTGCTGCCGGCAGGAAAAACAGTATTGCTGATCACCTCCACCAACGTTTCCTTAAGCGCCAATTCCTTTGCTAACCTGTCGGATACGCTGTATGTTATCTTCCAGAATGCGGGAAACACAGCAGGGCATTTTGCCAATTACAGCACGCCTTCCGGGATCCGGACACTAACCCTCGGAACCATTACACCGGCTTGTTCGGATGTGGTTTCGTATGATAAAGTATTACTGACCAACCAAACGGGCGGACACGGCGGCAGCGCAACTGTAAACGACGGTGCTACTGTGGAATATACCTGGGCAGGAACTGCCACTTATGTGAACAATGGCTGCCAGGCACCATTTATCTCCAATACCTCCAATGCTGGTGCCAATACCAGCATGTGTGCTTCGGCAACGCTGGCATTGAACGGAACGGCCGGCGGAAATTACACTAGCGTAATCTGGCAGGGCCCGGGAGCATTTTCGAACCCCACAGCACTAAGCACTAATTATACAGCGGCTCCCGGCGCCAGTGGAACTATCACCCTTTCACTGGGCGTGATCGGCCATTGCAATGATACCGTTTTCAGTACTATTAATGTTACTATTACACCGGCACCAAGCGCAGCCATTACGCCAAGCGGCAGTACCACATTTTGCCAGGGCAATAGCATTACATTAACCGCTTCGGGCGGAAGCACGTATACCTGGAGCACGGGAGCAAGCGGAAACTCCATTTCTGTAAACACAGGCGGAACCTATACGGTAACTGCCACCGGCACCTGCGGCACACAAACGGCAACACAGGCAATAACGGTAAACCCGTTGCCAACCGCTACGATCACACCGGCAAGCGCCACTACATTTTGCAGCGGCGATTCGGTTACGCTTACTGCTTCCGGCACAGGAATTTATGCCTGGAGCACAGGGGCTACAAGCAATTCCATTACTGTATCCACAGCGGGAACGTATACACTTACTTCTACCAACAGCTGTGGAACGCAAACAGCAACGCAAACGGTAATGGTTAATCCATTGCCAAATGCAGTAATCACACCGGGCGGAAGCACTACATTTTGTACCGGCGGTTCGGTTACATTAACCGCATCGGGCGGAACGAGCTATGCATGGAGCACAGGGGCTACCAGTGCAGCTATTACCGTATCCACAGCGGGAACATATACTGTTACTGCAACCAACAGCTGCGGATCGCAAACAGCAACGCAAAACATTACCACAACAACAAGCCCAATAGCGAATATCAACAGTACTGCCACTAACTTTTGCGCGGGAAGCAATTTGGTATTGCACGCAACGGGCAGCGGCAGTTATACCTGGACGGGCGGATCAACAAACGATTCGCTGGTGGTTACAACCGCCGGAACGTACATTGTTACTTCCAGCACTACTTGCGGAACAGCAAGCGATACCGTTACAATCACACAAAATCCATTGCCCAACCCGGCGATCACGCCAAGCGGAAGTACTACTTTTTGCACCGGCGATTCGGTTACTTTAACAGCATCGGGCGGAACAAGCTATGTGTGGAGCACAGGCGCAACGGCAAATTCAATCACCGTATCATCAGCAGGAACATATACGGTTACAGCCACCAACAGCTGCGGATCGGCGCAAGCCACGCAACTAATAAACACAACTGCCGGGCCGGTTGCGAATATTAACAGCGCGGCTACCAGTTTTTGCGCAGGAAGCAATATAGTGCTGCATGCAAATGGGAGCGGAAGCTATACCTGGACGGGCGGATCAACAAACGATTCGCTGGTGGTTACAACGGGCGGAACATACATTGTCACCTCCGCTACCACTTGCGGTACTGCAAGTGATACGGTTACCATTACGCAAAATCCATTGCCGGTTGCCCTAATCACCCCAGCAGGCAGCACCACCATTTGCTCCGGCAATTCGGTTGTATTGAACGGCTCCGGCGGAACAAGCTATGTATGGCTACCGACGGGGGCTGCTACTAATTCCATTTCAGTTACAACTGCAGGGACTTATACGCTCAGCGCAATCAACTCCTGCGGGGTAGATACGGCTACAAGCACTGTAACGGTGATTAATGCACCTGTTGCAAACATTACTCCTGCAAGCGCCACCACCATTTGTGCCGGCAGCAGTGTAACGCTAAACGCCACCGGCGGCGGCACGTATACATGGTCGACCGGACAAACAGGCAATTCGATCACTGCCGGCCAAAGCGGAACATACATTGTAACTGCCAGTAATAGCTGCGGAAGTACCAGCGCCAGCATTACAGTAACGGTAGATTCGGTAACGGCTTTGTTTACAGCATCTCCAACCAGCGGCGTGTATCCCCTGCCGGTAAATTTCAGCAACAACAGCTCCGCTTCCGCAATTGCTTATGCATGGGATTTTGGAGATAATGCAACAGATATTTCGGTTTCTCCAAACCATACGTATCAAAATCCGGGAGCATATACGGTAATGCTCACGGCAGTGAACACTGCCGGTTGTACCGATACATACACGCTCACGATCACAGTATTGGAAAACCCTTCGATACTGCACATCCCGAATGTATTTACGCCCAACAATGATGGCGACAACGACCTGTTTAAAGTAACAAGCGAAGGCATTGTTGAATTTTCCTGCGCAGTGTTCGACCGCTGGGGAATTAAAATGGCGGACCTTACTGCCGTAAACATGGGTTGGGATGGCCGAACGGCAGCTGGTGAACAGGCAAGCGATGGCACTTACTACTACATAATAAAAGCAAAAGGCGCAGAAGGAAAAGAGTACAACGAAAAAGGGTTTATTCAGCTGATCAGGAAGTAAGAAAGCAGCAACATTTTAAACGCCTCACATGATGAACTGCCCCCCAAAAAGTTAGACACTATTTGGAGGCTGATTTTTCTGAAAAGAAATAAAGGAAAGCATATAAAGCAATAACATCATTGCCACAACCATTTGTATTTCATTACGTCATTTGATAAAGCTTATTATTCAAATGAAAATTCTCACCCGCTGCATCAGCATTTTATTCATTTTTATTAGCACGGTGCAACAGGCACAAAATGTTTTTCAAAAAACATTTGGCGGAACAGGACGGGAAACCGGCACAGGGATCACTCAAACATTTGACCTGGGATACATTATGGTTGGCAAAGTAAATGAGCCGGAAGACACGACCTTGTACCGTGAGTATCTTATAAAAACAAATGCTGCGGGCGATACACTGTGGACCAGGAAGCTGGGATACTTTGATGAAATTGGCAGTGTTGTGCTGCAAAATCGCGACAGCACATATACTATTTTAGGAAATACCAACTCTTTTGATCCGGGCTTTCGTAACCTTATCATTAAAACGGATAAGGATGGGAATATTATAATGTCAACAACTTTATTTGGTTCCGATGCATATATGATCGGCTCTGATATAAAAACCACCATAGGCCAATATTCTAATTATATCATAACCGGGTATGGCCTCGGTGATTTGGGCTTCGGGGGGCCTGAAGGCCTCGAAGGTGTTTTTTTATGCAGGACCGATTCAGCAGGAATTGTGATGTGGGATAAATTATATACCGGAGGATCTTCTACTGCTCTTATAGGAAATTCAGTTATTCAATGCAAAGAGGGGGGATATGTAATACTTTTCCAAAATAGTGACAGCACAAGTATATATCTTATAGAAGCCGATCCGCTGGGAGGTATCGGCAGGCAGATGGGATATACAGGCACAAATACAGTTGTACCCGGTTCTATTGAAGAAACAGCAGATGGCGGTTATATCATAACCGGGTATACAAACAATTCCGGTGCAGGTTTTATGGATGTTTTTCTGATGAAAACAGATGATGGCGGAAATATCAGTTGGGCAAAAACATACGGAGGTATACTTGATGACCGGGGCTTAAAGGTGAAACAGCTTAACGATAAAGGATATGTAATTTGCGGAAATACGTTTAATGCATCCGGAACATCGGATGCTTACTTGATGAAAACAGATAGCCTGGGAAATTTGTTGTGGGCAAAAGCGTATGGCGGAGCAAATGCTGATTATGGGTATTCTTTTGAACAAACAAGCGATCATGGATTTGCAATCGTAGGCTCTACAAAAAGTTTTGGTTCCGGTGGTAATGATCTGTACTTTATTAAAACAGATTCAACGGGGTATAGCGGTTGTAATGAATATGCAATCACTCCTGCTACAAACACAGCATCATTTTCGGCTTATATAACAACATTTTTTGCGTATCCTTACAGCTATTTATTTTCAAATCCATTTACACTTGAAGCCACACCAACTACTACTACACAAACAAACATGTGCTACCTGGCCGGGGTAGATGAAACCGCAGCTGATGAAAACAATTTATTACTCTATCCTAATCCCGCCAGCAATCAAATCACCCTCGAACTTTCCGAAGCAACAACCCAAACCACCATCCTCCAAATCAAAAACACCCTCGGGCAAATCCTAAAAACAGCACCGCTCACAAAAGGAAACAAACAACAGCAAATTGATATAAGCAATTTAGCACCCGGATTTTATTTTGTGCAAATGCAAAGCGGAAATAGAATGATCAGTAAAAAATTCATTAAACAATAAATCACTCCTCCCCTTCCATCAGCACCTTAATACTATTGAGCATCACCCGCAACGAAAAGGAAACATTCTGACCTCCTCTTTCGAAAAAATATCATCATCCACATAATGCAGCACGTACATTGCCAGATTTAAATCATTCCCCACATCTTTTTTTTCATCACCATCCGGCAAAACCAACCCTCCGTCCGGCAAAAAACACAATTGGGCTTTTGTTGATAGTTTTTTAACAATTTGTTAAAACAGGAGGGTGAATTTTGCTATATATTTGCTTTACTTAAAGTGGTGTTAAAGAATATGTTAACACTACTTCAACTACTCAAAGTGAACACCCTACAGGAACTCCCATAACCAGGAGGATTCCGAAACCACTTTAATTGTTTTTTTGATTAAAGTGAAAATCCTACAAGAAAGCTTCCTCTCTTCATAGAAGCTTATTCCGAAACCACTTTATCCGCAAACGTTTAAAACGTATACGAAATGGATAAAGTGAATTACATAAAAAAGTTTAAAAGCTACTCCAAATTACTTTTTGTAATTCCTTTTTTAATTGGACAAGTCAATACTATACAGGCACAGGTAAACCTAGCTGCCGGTGGTACCTATTCTCAAAATTTTGATGCTGCGCTGGGAACTGCCACTATCGCTACCTGGACCGATAACTCTACCGTTGCCGGATGGTATCTTACCACCACAACGCTTCCCATCAATACCGGAACAACCAACTCCAACTCCTGCTATAATTTTGGGATTAACGCTACAAATCCTCTTTCCGACAGGGCTTTGGGTGCTATCTCTACCGCCACCACACACCGTTTTGGCTTGCGTTTAAAAAATAACGGCGCTACCGATATTACTTCCTATAACGTAAGTTTTACCGGCGAACAGTGGCGATCCTTCAATGCCGGAACACTTGTATTTGAATACCAAACCGGAACTACAGTTACATCACTCACCGCCGGAACCTGGACAGCCTTAACCGCGCTTGACTTTGCCAGTTTGGCCACCAGTGCCGGAGCTGCAATGGACGGAAATGCAACCGCCAACAGAACCGCAAAATCTGCCACCATAAATGTGACTGTAGTAGCGGGCAACGAAATATTTTTCCGTTGGACAAGAGCGGGCAGCAGCAGTCCAGGGCTTGCTATCGACGATCTGACAATTACTGCTCCCATAGCAAGCACACCAACTATTACTGTTACGCCTACTTCCTTAACCGCATTAAATTACCTGTTTGGAAATGGCCCTTCCACCTCGCAAAGCTTTAATGTGAGCGGCACCAATTTACTACTGGCGCCTTCCACTTTATTAGTAACCGGCAGCACTGATTATGAAGTATCTGCCGATAACATCACCTTTGGCGCTACCGCCAACATCCCCTACGCTACAGCTACATTAACCGCTACACCGGTGTATGTGCGCTTAAAAGTTGGGCTTGCCGTTGGCAGCTATAATTCAGAATCTGTAATTACCAGCGGAGGCGGTGCCGTATCGCAAACCGTTACTTGCAGCGGTACGGTTAGCAATCCCAGCATTACGGTTACACCCGCAACTTTAACAGGATTTACATACGTGGTTAGCGCAGGCCCTTCCGCTAACCAAACATTTACTGTTTCCGGAAGCGTTACTTCTGCCATCACATTAACTCCAACTACCGATTATGAAATTTCCCTTGCCAGCGGATCGGGCTTTGGGAGCAGCATTACGCTTACACCTACCGGAACAACCGTAGCAGCTACCACCATTTATGTGCGCTTAAAAGCAGGATTGTCTGTGGGCAGCTACAATACGGAAACCATTGTTGCCAGCAGCACCGGCGCTACGTCGCAAAACGTGACTTGCAGCGGAACCGTTACAGCATCAGCCTTATCGGATGTGATCACTGCCGGCGGCGAACCGCTCATGATCTCTTCCACCATTAATACAAATTCGCCTTTAACCTCGGCTACCGGCGTGCAGGTATGGCAAATCACCGTACGTGATGGCGGCGCCACCTTAAGCGATGCTGATAATTTACCAACCATTGTAAACGCCATTACCATTGCACAGGTAAGCAACACCGTAAGCAGCTGGTCGCAGGCCATCAAAACCATTGAGCTGTTTGACGGTACCACCAACGTGGGCATTGCCACCGTTACCGGAACACAAATCCAGTTTACAGGCTTAAACATTACCGTTGCCGATAATACCAGCAAAACCTTATCCCTGCGCATGTCGCTCAACTGCGGCATTGGCGCCGGTAATTTTGACGGCGACCACTTTGGCTTCAGCATTTCCAACGCTAACTTTACGGTAGCAAGCGCCGGCAGCAGCCAGAAAACAGCCTTTACGGCAGCACAAACCGCCAGCGGGAAAAACGTAATTGATGTAGCCGCTACTCAATTGCAATTTACGCAACAGCCTTCCACTACGGGAGTTAATACGGCCATGTCGCCGGCCGTTACAGTTACCGCTACTGATGCCTGCGGTAATACAGACCTTGGATATACCGGTACCATCAGCATCACTTCCACCGGAACACTAACCGGATCGCCAGCGACAGCCACAGCCGTTGCCGGGGTTGCCACGTTTTCTTCTTTAACACATACTGTTGTAGGAACCGGTTTTACACTTACCGCTTCCGCAACCAGCCTTTCCTCTGCCACCAGCAGCTTATTTGATATTACAACCGTTACCAATTTCGGCCCCGGTGATATTGCCATTGTGGGCATGTGCGTAAACATGAGCGCCTGCGGAGGTGCAGGCGGCGAGGATGAGATCAGCTTTGTAAGCTTCGAGGACATTACCCCGGGAACCACCATCGACCTTACCGACAACGGATTTGAACGCGTAGGCTGCGGAAGCAATACCTGGGGGAATACCGAAGGCGTGGTACGCATTACCCGCACCACTTCCACCATCTTAAAAGGAACAGTGATCACATTGCGCATCCTTGATCAAACGGTATTTACACCGCTGCAACCGGATGCCAGCTGGACAGTTTCATATCCTAATTCCGGCTTTGGAACTTTTAACCTCAACGGTACGGATGAGCAGGTGTACATTATGCAGGGCGGCACCTGGAATAAGGGAACTTCCGGTGCGCACAACGCTACGTATACCGGCGGGATTTTAATGTTTGGGATCAATACTTACACCGCCTGGACCTGTAACGACAATTTGACCACCCGCGGAAATTTACCTGCTGTGCTAAAATGTTTCAGTATCCTGCCCGGAATTGCTACTGCAAATATTAAATATACCGGCCCGGTTACACCGGCTTCCCAAAAGGATTGGGTGGACCGTTTAAACTCTACTACTAACTGGTCGGGTACTGCCACTTGTGCAGCATACAGTGCAGGCGGCCTGGATTACGGCGCCACCACACAGGTATACTCTATTATTAACAGCGGCTTTAACGCCGGGCAATGGACAGGCGCCGCCAATACCGATTGGTTCGATTGCAACAACTGGCAGAATTTTAAGATCCCGGATGTGACCACCAACGTGGTAGTGGATCAAACCGCAACCAACGATTGCGAAGTGGGCGTTACCGCGGGAACAGCCGTGTGCAGCACACTTGCCCTGAGCTCCAACAGTGCCGTAGTAAAAAACCTGGTGGTGAAAAACACTTCCACCTTAAATGTAAGCGGCAATGCAAGCATCACCAAAACAATAAGCAACGCCAACCTGAGCTTGTCCTTATTAAATACTGCTACCTTTTCCTGCAACAATTTAACGATCACCGGAACCGGATCGGGATTGGAAAATGCGCAGTTCCAAAACAAGTTCAATACCACTACGGCAACCATCAATGGAAATTTAATCCTGAACACAGGTGCGCAGCTGGATTTAACCAATACCGGAAATTACGGGATCCTGCATTTGAAAGGAAATTATACCAACAATGACCTGGAAAGTATTTTCAAACAAACCAATTCCATTGTATATTTTGATGGCACAGGCGCGCAATCAGTCAGCACCAACAACTTTAACGAGATTTTCGGGAACATCGTAATGAACAAAACAACCGGATCATTAACACTGAACAACCCTGTGGAAATAGAAAACAATGTGAATTTTACGTCCGGATTAATTAATTCGACCAGCGTCAACCTACTTATTTTTGACGACAATGCAACTGCCAGCAATGCAAGTAACACCAGCTATACCAATGGTCCTGTGCGCAAAGTAGGGAATGATGCATTTACCTTCCCGGTAGGAAAATCGTCCCAATATGCACCAGCAAGCATTGCCGCACCGGGAGTGGTAACCGATCATTTTACAGCTGAATATTTCAGCGCCGATCCGGACCCAACTTATGACCGCACATTGAAAGATCCGACCATTAATCACATCAGTCAGTGCGAATACTGGATCATCAACCGCACCAATGGTACTTCTAATGTAAATGTAACGCTGAGCTGGAACACACCACGCAGCTGCGGTGTTACCGGGTTACCCGATTTATTGGTAGCGCGCTGGGACGGCGCCATGTGGAAAGATCAGGGAAATGGCGGAACTACCGGAACTACAGCAGCAGGAACAGTGATCACCTCGGCACCTGTAACCGCATTCAGTCCGTTTACACTCGCTTCTATCAGTGCATTAAATCCCTTACCGATCGAATTGCTTAGCTTTAAAGCAAAAGCAAACGACAATTCCACTGTATTATTAAGCTGGGCCACAGCTACGGAAATAAATAACGACTTTTTTACCCTTGAGCGCAGCGAAAATGCTGTAGATTTTACACCCATCACGAAAGTAAAAGGCGCCGGAAATAGCACCACTCAAAACAATTACGAATACACCGATAAATTTCCGGTAAACGGCATTAATTATTACCGCTTAAAACAAACCGATTTTGATGGTAAAACCAGCTATTCGGGAATTGTTTCGGCAACCATCAACGGAACACTTATCCAAACCATTTATCCGAACCCGGCCACCGATCAGCTCAACATCCGCTTATCATCTGCCGTAGCAGTAAGCTTTGAAATCACCGACCTGAGAGGAGTAGTGCTTTTTAAATCCGGGCAGCAAAATCCTGACAAAGACATCTTTACAATTGAACTGAACACGCTGCCGGCAGGCACCTACATTTTAAAATCCAGCAGCAACGGCGAAACCAAACAAACATTATTTATTAAACAATAAAACTTTTAATTATGAAAACTCTCCTTCATAAGCTATCGGGTGGGGAAATTAATATACACGCCATTACATTCTGGATCACGTTAACACTTTCTACCCTGTTCTTTACGTATGTTTTAGTCGCAAAAATATAGTACATCAAATTTTTGTTACCATTTCATTATCTGTTAATTACTATTGGAAAATGGGTATTGACATCCAAAAAAAAGTGGTACATTTGTATTGTCAATTTTCAGGAGGTGAGCACCCTACAAGAATTCTTCAACCGAAGATTATTCCGAAACCGCCCCCGTTCGGCTTTAAAACATAACTTAATTAATAACATCACATGAAAAAACTATTACTTTCAGTTTTTGCATTGGCATCGTACCTGTCTATTAATGCACAATGCAACGAATTATTCATTTCCGAATACGTTGAAGGATCCGGAAACAACAAAGCGTTGGAAATTTACAATCCTACAAACGCGCCTATTAACCTGAGCGGATACCGTATCGAGCGTTTCTCTAACGGCGCTTCTACTTCTTCTTCCGGTGGAGTTTTAAATTTATCGGGAACGATCGGTGCATTCGATGTATTTGTGATCGCAAACGGACAAACAACCGGAACAGCAACTTCTCCTGCCTGCAGCCCTGCGTTGCAAGCATTGGCAGATCAATTGGACGGTGTTTACCCTGCTCCTACTTACATGAACGGAAATGATGCAATCGCTTTGTTCCACGGCTCTACCATGATTGACCTTTTAGGAAAAATTGGTGATGCAGCTATGACATCCGGTTACGGCTGGAGCGACCAATATCCTTACGACGGATCTGCTGGTGTTAACTGGACAGAAAACCACACACTACAACGCAAAGCTACAGTTATGGGCGGCGTAATGAGCAACCCAAGCTCGGAATTTGTAGTAACTGACCAATGGGATTCATTGTCAGAAGATACCTGGACTGGTTTAGGTACTCACGTTTGTAACTGTGCCCTTGGCGCTGGTGTTTCAGAAGCTAACAACCCGGTTTCAATGGTGATTTTTCCAAATCCTGCTGACAACGGTTATTTCAACATCCTGGGTGGTGAAGTAATTGACGGCATTGAGGTTTACAATGCAGTTGGCCAATTGATGATCAACCAAAAAGGGACTAAAAACGAAAAACAAACAACTGTTGAAACAGCTGCACTTCCAAAAGGAGTATATTTTGTAAGGGTAACATTTGCAAACAGCAAGGTAACAACAGCCAAGATCTCTATTCAGTAATTTATAATTCAAAACGTCCTGTAGCAATACAGGACGTTTTTTTATTTGCCATATGAAACAGATTACATTTTTTATCGCCTTTATATTTACAAGCCTGCTGTCGTTTTCACAAACCGAAATAAAAGGAACCGTGAAGGATGCGGTTTCCGGCGAAACCATTATTGGCGCCAGTGTTTTGTATGCTGAAGGCAAAGGAACTGTTACTGATATTAATGGAAATTATACACTTAAAATCGATTCGGCGGGAACATACACGCTTACCATTTCCTTTGTAGGATATGAGCCTCAGAAGCTAAAAATAAAAGCTTCGAATAAAACGTTAAATCTTGATTTTTCTTTACAAATAGCAACCTTGAACGAAGTAGAGGTAGTTGCCGATGTTGCTAAAACACGTGAAACGCCAATTGCTTTTACAAACATTTCTGCTAAGCAAATCCAGGAAGAACTGGGTACACGCGATTTACCAATGGTATTAAATTCTACGCCCGGCGTATATGCTACTGAGTCCGGTGGCGGAAGCGGTGACGCCCGCATAAATGTAAGAGGATTTGACCAGCGCAATGTTGCAGTAATGGTGGACGGGATTCCTGTAAATGATATGGAAACCGGCCAGGTATACTGGAGCAACTGGGACGGATTGGGTGATATTACACGCACCATGCAGGTACAAAGAGGACTGGGTGCATCAAAACTGGCCATTCCTTCTGTTGGTGGAACCATCAATATCATCACAAAAGGAATTGATCAGAAATTCAGTGCCAATATTAAGCAGGAAGTAAATGATTTTGGATTATATAAAACATCCTTCGGATTTAATACCGGGCAATTAAAAGGTGGATGGGGATTTACAGCCGGTGGATCAAGAAAATGGGGAACCGAATGGGCTGATGGAACATACACGGATGCATGGTCCTATTTCGGCAAAGTACAAAAACGATTCAAAAAACAGTTGTTCAGCATCAGCGCAAATGCTGCTCCGCAATCACACGGGCAGCGTTACGACAAGTTGCCGGTTGGAATTTATAGCAAAAAATTATCTGATCAGTTAGGCATCAATACCGACTCTGTATATAAATACCAGGGGCAACACGGTGGTTACACCACACCTACACAGGGTGAACGCGGATTGGGTTACAACCCAAACTGGGGAACAATTGAAGGGGATGGCGGAACAAGCCCCGAGCACATTTCTTTTTTCCCTAAGGATGCACACGGTAGCGTATTTAATGAGCGTGTAAACCGCTTTGATAAACCGCAATTTAACCTCTCCCATTTCTGGACGCCAAATGAAAAATTAACAGTATCAACAGTATTGTATCTTTCTATCGGCCATGGCGGATCAACATCATTAAAAGCCAACGCTACAAGAGATACCACAACAGGTTTGCTGAACGTGGAAAAAATCTACGAACAAAATGAACGCTCGATCAGCCCCGCTTATAGTACAACGCAGCACGCCTCTACCAATTACCTGTATACACAAAACAACGATCACATTTGGTACGGGATCATCTCCTCCTGGAATTACAAGGTCAACAAAAATTTATCTACCCTTTTCGGGATCGATGCACGCTCCTACAAAGGATCACATTATGGCTCCATTTATAATTTAATGGGTGGCGATTATTCACCGGATAACGGTGTATCGGATAAAAATCAGCCAAAAGGAATTTATGCCGGCGATCCTAATTTTCAGTACGCATTAAAGCATGTGGGTGATAAAGTAAGCTATTACAATGTAAACACCGTGAGATGGGGCGGATTATTTGCCCAGGCAGAATACAAAATAAAAAAATGGACCACCTTCATTACCGGGTCCTTTTCAGAAACAGGATACCAGCGGGTAGATTATTTTAAGAAAAAAGACCTGGTGATCGACGGAAAGCTTTTCGCTCAGTCTGTTGGTTATGGTGACGAATTTTATTACAACGGAACAAACAGCCTTACTTCCGTTTACGGAACTTCTACTACTGCATCCACCGTTAGGCAAAGTGGCGATACTACATTTGTAGGAACCGGTGCAGGCCGTAAATACATCCTGGATGCAAAAAAATACACCAATCAATCGGCTGAAGCACGCTATGCAACAACAAAATTGAAATTGTATGCCGGTTATACGGTAAAGGGAGGAGCAAATTACAACATCAATGATCATAACAATGTGTTTGTAAACCTTGGGTACCTGAACATGGCGCCGCTTATGAACAGCGTTTTTGATAATAACAACAATGAATACCTCAATACTAAAAATCAATTCGTGTACGCCATTGAAGGGGGTTACGGTTTCAGGCATCAAAAATTTGCAGCCAATCTGAATGTATATTACACCGTATGGGATAATAAGCCTTTAACCGGTGCAGCATCTGGGCCAAACGGAACATTGTACTACAACATTCTTGGATTAAATACTTTACATAAAGGCGTTGAGCTGGACCTGATTTATAAAATCATGAAAAAGCTGGAGTTTGAAGGATTGGCTTCTCTTGGTGACTGGAAAATGACATCGGGATCAAAAGCTGATATTACGGATCAGGACGGCGTAAAAGTAGCTTCCGTAGATTTCAGCGCTAAAGGTGTGCACGAAGGAAATGCAGCGCAGGACCAGTTTGTGGGAAGCTTACGTTACACTATTTTTAAAGGATTATACATCAAGCCACGTTACACCTATTTTGCAAAAAATTACTCCGATTTTCTTGCCACACAATTGGTTGATAATACTGCCGGCGGTGGCCCGAATAACAAAGACCATGATTCCTGGAAAATGCCAAACTATGGCTTATTCGATATTTTTGTAGGGTATAACTTTGATTATTGGAAAATGAAATTTGGCATTACAGCTGGTGTTTTAAATGTACTGAACACCACTTATATCTCCGATGCTTCCAATGGAATGAACTTCGATGCAAGTACTGCAACCGTATTTATGGGAATGGGCAGACGATTCAATGTTTCATTACGCGTAGGATTTTAGAATTTAAAATAACAATCAATTAAAAATAAATAAAAATGAAAAAACGATTACTTACGGCAATAGGAAGTGTTTGTTTTGCAATGTTCAGCATTGCACAAACCAGCTTACCTACATCATCGGGGTTTCCAACTACGACGTTGCCAACAGGCTGGACTTCGGCAGGCGGCTTTACCTATTACAGCGCTTCCGGAAATCCTGCACCATCCGCTAAATTCCAGGCTACAGGAGATAAATTAACAATCTTCTTTTCCGGTTCACCGGGAGCTTTAACCTATGACATCATCGGAAATAATACCGGCGGCCCATGGTTGGGAACATTCCTTACGGAAGAATCTGTTGACGGAATTACCTGGACAACATTACGCACGTTAACCGGCTTAGCTGCAACTTATGCCACAACTACCGATATGCCTAACAGCGCAAGCCGTTATGTTCGTTTTAACTTTTCTAACAAAGTAAGCGGAAATAACGTAGGGCTTGATAACGTAAATCTTACTGCAGGTGTTTCTACCGCTCAGCAGATCAGCGTAAAACAAGGAACTACAACCATCGTTAACGGTGGAACGTATACCCTTTCTTCTCCTGTAAGCACTATGACACCAACCACCTTCACGATCAACAACATCGGAACAGTGGGTACACTTAACATTTCAGGAGTAACTATCACTGGTGCTGCTGCGGCAGATTATTCAGTTGCTTCTTCTCCTTCCACTGTTGCCCCATCAGGCAGCGCAAACATGGTGATCAATTTTACACCATCTGTTGCAGGAACACGCATGGCCGCGATCAACATTGCAAATGATGATCCTACAGGAAATCCATTCATCATCAACATGTATGGTGTAGGCGGAGCATTGGCAACGGAACCAGCAACACAAGCTACCGGCCTGACATTCTCTGCTGTAAAATCATACCGCTACAGCGGATCATTTACACCGGCAGCTCCGGCGCCGGACGGCGGATATTTGATCTTAAGAAGAAACGGCGCAGCTGTTACCGATATGCCTGTTGACGGTGTTGTGTATCAGAAAGGCGACGTGATCGGAAATTCAAAAGTAGTGGCAAGCAGCACTTCAACCGGCTTTGTTCCTACCAATGATGTAGTGGCCAACACACAATATTATTACGCAGTATATGCTTACAACGGAACTGGTACATACCGCAATTATAACACTACTGCTCCTTTAACAGGAAGTGTAACTACAAGCGGATCGATGCAGCCTGCAACGTATTACAGCGCAACTGTAAATACAGCAGATGCAGCATTTGTAACCGAGCTTCACAACAAAGTCAATCCTCACTCCATCCAGTTTTACAGCAACTACGGGCCATTAATGGTTTCTAAATTTTATGCACGTGATACTACTGCCGGACAACGCGTTATAACATGTGTATACAGCGGTGAGAACAAAGTATATACCGAGCCATTTGATTGGACCAGCGCTAACTACAGCCGTGAGCACACGTATTGCCATAGCTGGATGAATACCGTAAACATGGTGCCTGACAATACAAGCTTACCGGAATATAATGATTTTCACATGTTAACTCCAACCAACCAAATCCAGGTAAATGCAATGCGTAGCAATTATCCTTTGGGAGAAGTTGTAGGGGCGCCAATCTATACTTACCTCGGTTGTAAAGTTGGTAATGATATTCACGGACATAAAGTATTTGAGCCACGCGATTCTGATAAAGGAGATGCTGCACGTGCCATGTTATACGAATGTATCACTTACACAGGTGTACCATATTCCGGCCCGGCCAATACAGATTGCGTATATGGTGGTGGCGCTAACAGCTGGTCATTGCCAAGCTATATCAGCTCTTCTATCCCTTACGGACAAGATCAGAATGTATTGAAAAAATGGCATTACCAGGATCCACCGGATGATCTGGAAATTGCACGCAACGATTATGTTGATTCCCTGCAGGGAAACCGTAACCCGTTTATTGATAGCGTTCAGTATGTATGCTATATCGATTTCAGCACCATGACAAAAATCCCTGTAGCAATTGTTCCTTGTAACAATTCTACAACAGGCATCAATGAAGTTGCTGATAACAGCGAATTCATGATGATCGCTCCAAATCCAAGCAACGGAAGCTTTATGCTGACTTACAAAGCTGTAAAAGCACAAACTGTGAGCATGAACCTGTACGATTTAATGGGAAGAGTTGTGTATAGCAATGAAACCAAATTAAGCATCGGTTACAACCCGATCGAAATAAACATTACAGGACTAAGCAAGGGTATTTACACATTTGTATGTGTAACACAAACTGGCAGACAAACAGAGAAGTTGGTGATTGAATAATTAGATTAAAATTAAGGTTAGGTTAAGCGCTCCGTAAATAGCATACGGAGCGCTTTTTTTATGCACGAAATTTTACCACTAAGACACTAAGAAAAAAAGGAAAATCAGAGTTCACCTGCAAGGACGCCGGCAGCAGGATTACTCTTGCAGAATTATAATTAGAACTCGCCTGCAAGGGCTTTTTTGTCCCTGGAAGGAGTAGATCAGTGGTTAGTGCGTCAGCTTAAAATATAATTAGACAGCGGCCTTTGCGCCTCCTTTGCGACCTCTACGGTAAAACCCTATTGCAGCTGCAGCTTTTCGCTATTCAACCCCTGTAGTTCTTTCACAAAATCAACCAGCAATTGTCCCTCAGCTTTCGGGATCACTTCCTGCTTTATTTTTACGGATACCGATAACAAATAAGAAGTATCACTTTGTTTGGTGAGGCTCGAAGTCAGTTCAAAATAAGCATTGTTCAGCGATTTTTTAAAGTCAGAAGTGTTTTTTACATCCACCGGCTTGTTGAATTGCAGCATGTAATTGTACACATCCGAATATTTAAAATCCACATAATAATCAAAATTAGGCAGCTGGTTTACCATCCCGGTAGTGAGTGTAAACGAAAACCAGTTATTGAGCGGGATCGTCGAAACGCCTTCCAGCGCAATATCTTCGGAACAGGCATAAGAATGTTTGAATGGAAATGCATTGGAGCTGTACGTAGATTTTACCTTTACATTTTTCGCATGCGGTTTATCCGTACACTTCTTAAAATAAACTGGATTTACGGTCGAATCAATAATGTCACGCTCATATAAAGGACGGATGATCGTTGAAAATTGCCCATTCAGGTTTTCTTTCAGATCCGCGTGCACATTTACAGAATCCAGGTTGATACGGAACACACCGTTTTCGGTACGTACATTTTCATTCTCACCGCTACCGGGCGTTTTTATAAAATTGATCACCCGCGCAACATTCTCATAATCATCAACAGTAGTAAACCTGCTGATATCAAAATACTGGTAATTTGTACCGGATACAGCTGCATTACTGCCTTCCATATAAAAAGGAAGCTCATCAGCATTGTACTGCAAACCGCCTAAACGCGGAAGGATCAGCCTGATCGCTTTCCCATCCTGCACGCCGTACAACCCATATTCATATTTATATTCGCTGTGTGTATTAAATTTTAATTCTCCCAGCCGCTTGTCCTGCAGCGTAATAAAATAAGTAGGCCGGTGCTTCTCATTCAGCAATTCCCAGTACAATTCAAACATCTGCTCTTCCATAATTTTTCCTTTCACCAGCCATTCCCCCGAAGAAACAGCATATTGTGGGTTTTCGCCATATTTCATGGAAATGTTACTGACAAATGTTTGCGAATTCAAAGAGTCGCAAAGCGATCTGTAAAAAACTTCATTGGGTGCATCCGCAGGAATTTTTGTAAGAAATTTCCGGATCGCCGCATGTTGTTTGTCGTACAACGGGCGCTGAAAGCCAAGCGAATCGCCTTTTGCAGCAGAGATCCATTCAAATTTCGGCCCACGGTGAGTATAATAGATCAAATCCGTTGGCACGTGCGAAACGCCAAAATAACTTACAAAGCTCAGGTCCATAAATATATGCGGCAGTTGTTTTCCGCACCTCGAATTGATCGGATAGTTGAGCGAGGCTAAATTTTTTAAATGATAGGTATAGATCCAGATTTTTTTTGAGCGCACATTATCATACACCGAGCTGATCGTAAGAGCGCTGTCAGCGCCATTTGCATTACATACAATATCGTATTCCTCAAATTTAAATACCGGTGAATAACGCACTTCAAACGTGAGGTTTTGTTTTGGTAATTCATTATTAAAATAAAAAAGATTGAACCCGTATTGTCCCTGGAACTGCACTTCATAATTATATTCCAGCACATCGCCCACTTCCAGTCCTTTGTTTGCAAAATGATACAGGAAGTCCTGCAAGCGTCTTCCGTCGTAATACGTCCAGTATACATTTTCCAGCTTCAGATCGACCGGGATCTCCAGCACCCTTCCATCCGGTTTCAGGATCCTGGCCGCATAGCTCACGATCTTGTATTTATAGATATACGGAGCTTTTGTTTTTGAATCCAACCCCTGCTGCGCATGGTATTTATCAGCTGCCACGTCAAAGGATTCCGGCAGTGTGATCGTGGATAATTGTGCAGATCCGTTTACAGAATTGATCTTCATCACACAATTTTTTTTCAGTGTTTGTGTGATCCTGTCCACTAAAAAAAACTGCACATTTTCATCAATGATCACCGCATCTTCACTTGCAAAGGAAGTCGACAGCTTACTCACATCAGGCTTTGCATCGGGCCATTGGTAAGCATTTTTTTTAAAATCAAGATTTTGTGCATACGCGAAAGAGCATGCAAAAAACAGCAGGAACGCAAAACGGAATTTCATAAAAGAGGGTAGTAGTTGGTTGCTACGAAAGTAAATAAAATAAATCTTTCTTTACTTTATAAAATTCATCACTGTTTCAAAAAACGCTTTAGGTTTTTCAGCATGCACCCAGTGTCCGGCGCCGGCAATAGTTTCCAGCATGCTCCGCGGAAAAAGATCGTGGATCATATTCAGGTCTTCGTCCAATACATATCCGCCATTTTCACCGCGAATAAACAAGGCAGGCACATCCACACTTTCGTCAGCAGTAATGGCCTGCCCCACATTTTCCATTTTTTCGAGAATTATTTTTACATTGAAACGCCAGTCCAGCAAGCCGTTTTCTTTCCAGTAAATATTTTTTAGCAGGAATTGTTTCGTGCCGTAATCATTTACGTATTCCGATAAAATGGCTTCCGCTTCTTTCCGCGTTTTTACGATGTTAAAATCAATCGCTCTTAATGCCTTCACCACATCACCATGTTGCAGCGGATAATACTTAGGTGAAATATCAGCCACAATCAATTTATCTACCATTTCCGGATGCTGCAAAGTGTATTGCATCACCGTTTTCCCACCCATGGAATGTCCCAGTAAAATCACATTTTTCAATTGATTGTCCATAATCAATTCATGCAGATCATCGCTCATCACCTGGTAATCCCATTCATCGCTTTTCGGCGATAGTCCATGGTTTCGCTGATCTACAGCATACACTTCAAAACCGTTTTCAGCAAATTGTTTCGCCAGTGAATTCCAGTTATCACTCTGCCCAAACAATCCGTGAAGAATAATTAATGGTTGCCCCTGCCCGTATTTTCTAAAATGTAATTTCATTTTTGAGTCTTGCGTAATGAGTCATTAGTACGTTCTAATTACTTTACTTCTTTAAATTTCAAATTTGTTTTTTCTTTTAACCCGATTTTCCTGTCTTCGCCTTTTTCAGTAATCAGTAAAATCCCAATTCCTTCTTTCAGAATAATAAACACAGCATCTGCGTATAGTAAACTTTTAACTTTGAACTCCTTGCTAATTTACCTTCAGCGCCCTGAGATACAACTGTACCGTATTTTCCAAACCAAAATACAAAGCATCCGAAATCAGCGCATGGCCTATAGACACTTCTAATAATCCCGGAACGTGTTGAGCAAAATATTTCAGGTTTTCCAAACTCAGGTCATGTCCTGCATTAATCCCTAACTTTAATTCATTAGCAGCTTTTGCAGCTGCAATAAACGGTAGTATTGCCACTTCTCTATTTTGCGGATATTCTTTCGCATAACTTTCGGTGTATAATTCAATCCGGTCTGTTCCCGTTTCTTTTGCCCCCGCAATCATTTTTACATCCGCATCCACAAAGATCGATGTGCGAATCCCCGCCGCTTTAAAAATCGCGATCGTATCTTTTAAATAACTTTTATGCGCCACCGTATCCCAGCCGTGGTCAGAAGTTAACTGTCCCGTTCCATCCGGCACCAGCGTTACCTGTGCAGGTTTTACCGCTAATACAAGGTCCATGAATTTCTGCTCCTTTGGATTACCTTCAATATTAAATTCGGTAACAAGCAACGGAGCCAGGTCGTATACGTCTTTGTAACGGATGTGGCGTTCATCCGGACGCGGATGCACCGTAATGCCCTGTGCGCCGTACCGTTCGCAATCCAGCGCAATTTTTACAAGGTTGGGCGTATTACCGCCCCGCGAATTGCGAATTGTTGCTATTTTATTGATATTTACACTTAATTTTGCGTTCATTGTTCTATAAATAAAAGAAAGTGTAAAGCTAAAAAATTAGAATATACCCTCTGTAAAAAAAGAAGGTGTTATATTTGTGCAGACTAAGTAAAAGCACATTCAATAAAAAAATAAATACAGCCCAAAAGCCGTTACACAATAAGTTTCTGATTTATCTGTTGGAAAGCAAAGAAGCAAGAAGTACAGAACCTTTCACATTACAAATTTATGCTGGCAAAAGACCTTATAACCGACGAGATACCACCACTCAAGACTTCCGATACCGGGCTAATGGCCATTAACTGGATGGATGAATTTAAAGTATCTCAATTACCCATTGTAAACAAGCACGAATACCTGGGATTGATCTCTGATACAGATATCCTGGACCTTAACATTACCGACGACGAGCTGGGCAAATGCAAATTATCGCTCCTGCGCCCCTTTGTATTTGAGAACCAGCACGTGTATGAAGTCATTAAGATGGTATCCAGCTTAAAACTGACGGTATTACCCGTACTCAACGAACACCAGCAATACCTGGGGCTTATTCCGGTAACTGCATTGATGCAGCATTTTTCCACACTTGCCGCTACACGCGAGCCGGGCGGAATTGTAGTGCTGGAAATGAACGTCCACGATTATTCCATGACCCAGATCGCGCAGATCATTGAAGGGAACGACGGCAAAATATTAAGCAGCTATTTAAACCCTCTGCCCGACTCCACACGTATTGAAGTAACCCTGAAAATCAACAAGGAAGATCTTTCCGCTATCCTGCAAACGTTTTACAGGTATAATTACAACGTAAAAGCTTCATTCCATCAAAGCGAGTTTTCCGAAGACATGAAAAACCGCTACGATTCATTTATGAATTATATCAACATATAATTCCATTTTTTTACAAAAAAAACCACAATGAAAGTAGCCATTTACGGACGCTCCACCAACGATAATCTTTCGGAACACATTCAGCTGCTGTTCGATCAGCTCAATAAGTTCAAAACCGAGATTTTCATATATGCACCGTTTTATACCTTCATCAAAAAAAAGCTCAGTATCAGCGGGCACATCAAAACATTTGAGACCCACAATGACATCAACGGAAAAGTGGATTACATGCTCAGCCTGGGAGGCGATGGCACTTTCCTGGAATCCATTACGTTTGTCCGCAATTCCGGCATCCCCATTCTTGGAATAAACACGGGGCGCCTGGGTTTCCTGGCCAACGTGGCAAAAGTGGAAATAAATGATGCCATCGAAGCACTGGTCAACAAAAAATACAGCATCGAAAAACGCGCTTTGCTCAGCGTTACAAAACCCGAAAACCTTTTTGGAGAAGTCAATTATGGGCTCAACGAGCTCACGATCCTCAAAAAGGATTCGTCGGCCATGGTTACCATCCATACCTACATCAACGGCGATTATCTTAATTCTTACTTTGCAGACGGGCTTATTGTGGCCACACCTACCGGTTCTACCGCTTATTCCCTCAGCTGTGGCGGTCCGCTGGTAATGCCCGGTTCCCAGAATTTTGTGATCACCCCTATTGCCCCGCACAACCTCAATGTACGGCCACTCGTGATCTCGGATAACAACATCATTACACTAAAAATACAGGGTAGAAGCCCCAATTACCTGGTATCACTCGATTCCAGGAGCGAAACCATCGACGATTCGGTAGAGCTGACCCTTAAAAAAGCCGATTTTCACATGCACCTTATCAAGCTCGAAAATCAGAGCTTTTTTAACACCATGCGAAACAAGCTGCTATGGGGTTTGGACAAACGTAATTAACTAAAATTAACACTCCCCACAAAGTAAAAATCCATTATATTTGCTTGCTTTTAGCAAAAAAGGCAATAAAACGCATCTAATTAAGTTATCCATCGGGATTATCCGTTTTGAAAAAACATTTTTTCACATATCTCTTTTGCCTGTTAGCAACCCTTTCGGCCTTAGCACAAAAAAAAATAAAAAGTGCCGAAGTCGGTGTGTTCATTGGTGGCTCCTATTACATCGGCGATCTTAACCCGCTCATCCATTTTGGCCCGCAAACCAAGCCTGCCGGAGGATTTTTATTCCGTTACAACATCAACACCCGCCTTGCTGCACGCGCTAATATACTGTTCGGAAGCATCCAGGCCGATGATGCCATTTCCACCTCCGCAGCTCAGCAACAGCGCAATCTTAATTTCAGCTCCAAGATCACCGAATTCTCCGGCCAGCTTGAATTTAACTTTTTAGACTACCAGATAGGCAACGAAAAGCGCAAATTCTCGCCTTATATCTTTGTAGGGCTGGCCGTATTTCATTTTAACCCGATCGCTACCTACGGAAATTATAAATTTTCACTCCAGCCACTGGCAACCGAAGGACAAGGTTTACCGGGCGGAGCAAGCAAAAAGAAATATAAATTGACACAGGTATCTATCCCCTTTGGTGTGGGAATTAAAACCAATTTATCAAAAAACATTGGCCTTTCCCTCGAATGGGGAATGCGCAAAACCTTTACGGACTACCTGGACGATGTAAGCACGCAGTATTACAGTCCCGCAAAACTGGCCGCCGCACATGGCGCCGGCTCTGCCGTTGCATCAGACCCTAGCATTAACACGGACCCTAACTATAGCAATGTTGGCCGTCAGCGTGGAAATCCTACTACTAAAGACTGGTATTCATTTGCAGGGATTGGACTTACGATCAAATTAAAAGAAAAAGCCCCGACCTGCCCGGCGTTTACTAATTAACACCAATGAGTCTGAAAGAAAACATTAACCTGTCCAAGTTGCCACAGCACATCGCCATTATCATGGACGGCAATGGCAGATGGGCAAAACAACAAGGAGAACAACGCATTTACGGTCACGAGAACGGTGTAAAATCCGTGCGCGATACTGTGGAAGCTGCCGCAGAACTTGGAGTAAAATACCTCACACTTTACGCTTTTTCAACCGAAAACTGGAACCGCCCAAAAGAAGAAGTAATGGCCTTAATGCAATTACTGGTGCACACCATTAGTGCGGAAACAAAAACACTTAATAAAAATAACATCCGCCTGCAGGCCATTGGCGACCTTAAAAGCTTGCCAGCCGATTGTTACAACGAATTGCAGGAAGCCATCGAATCCACAAAAACCAATTCCCGCACCACCCTCGTACTTGCTTTAAGCTACAGCTCGAGATGGGAAATGGTAAATGCCATCAAAGAGATCGCAGCAAAAGTGGAGAATAAAACACTATCGGCAGCAGCCATCACCGAAGATACGATCAATGCACATTTGTGCACTGCCGGCATGCCCGAGCCCGAACTGATGATCCGCACCAGCGGTGAGCACCGCATCAGTAATTTTTTATTGTGGCAGCTGGCATATGCCGAGCTTTATTTTACAGACAAGCTGTGGCCCGATTTCAGAAAAGAAGATTTATACGAAGCAATACTTGATTATCAGAACCGTGAGCGCAGATTTGGGAAAACAAGTGAGCAATTAATTTCATAATGACTATGTACAAAAAATTAGCATTTTTATTTATTATTTTCCTTTTTTCTGTTGGAGTAAAAGCACAAGAGGTAACACAAGTGGGTGGAATCGATTCGGCAGCAATTGATTATTCGAACCCGAAAGAATACACCATCAGCGCGATGAAAGTAACCGGCGCTGATCACCTGGACGAACACGTGATTATCCTGTTAACAGGCTTAAGCGTGGGCGATAAATTAGAAGTTCCGGGCGATAAATTTTCTACCGCCATTGAAAACCTTTGGAAACAAGGTCTTTTTGAAGATATCCAGATCAAAGCAACCAGCATCCAGGGCGATAACATTGCACTGAACATTGTAGTACAGGAGCGTCCGCGCCTTTCTAAATTTGCTTTACGCGGAATGACCAAAAGCGAAGCGGATGATCTGCGCGATAAAATTAAACTGATGAGAGGAAAAGTGGTAACCGATGCCCTGATCGCTTCCACAAAATATACTGTAAAAGATTTTTTCATCAACAAATCTTATCTGGATGTAAAAGTTGACATCAAAAAAGAAGAAAAAACAGAAGATGGGTTGGTACTAACAATCAATGTTATCAAGGGACACAAGATAAAGGTAAAAAACATCAACTTCATTGGAAATAAGTCCATCGGTACATTTAAATTGCGCCGCGCATTCAAGGAAACAAAACGTAAACGTTGGTGGAACCCTTTCAACAATGGAAAATTTGATGAAGACAATTACAACAAAGATAAAAAAGCATTTATTGCCAAATACAACGGTAAAGGCTTCCGTGATGCAGCCATTGCACGGGATACGATGTATCGTGGCAACGACAAGCAACGCCTTCGGTTTTTCAAATACTTAGGTGCCGGTTACAGGCGCATTGTGCACAATACGCCAATGATCGCACAGGATTATCACCGTACCATCAAAGGCAAACATAACAAGCTGCTGCTGATGGAAAGCATCCGCAGCTTCCATGCAGTAAGGGATACCACTTACTATAAGCGCTACATAACGATTGACATGTATGTAAGCGAAGGAAGCCAGTATTATTTCCGGAACATTTCCTGGGTGGGAAATAGTAAATACTCATCCAAATACCTGGGCGATGTATTGAACATTAAAAAAGGAGATATCTACGATCAGGAGAACCTGGATGCCAAACTATTCAATAATCCTACGGGTAATGATGTGAGCTCGCTTTACATGGACGATGGTTATTTGTTCTTCAATGTATCGCCGGTGGAAACTATGGTTACCGGCGACTCGATCGACCTGGAAATGCGCATTTATGAAGGAAAACAAGCGACTATCAACAAAGTAACGATTGTTGGAAATACAAAAACAAACGATCACGTGATTTTGCGTGAGCTGCGTACACGCCCGGGACAACTGTTCCGCAGATCAGACGTGATCCGCTCCCAACAAATGCTTTCGCAGCTGGGTTATTTCGATCCTGAGAAAATGAATGTGGTGCCAACACCGCATCCGGAGAACGGAACAGTGGATGTGGAATACACAGTAGAAGAAAAACCATCTGACCAGATCGAACTTTCCGGTGGTTACGGCGGTGGCCGTATTGTGGGAACACTAGGCGTATCGTTCAATAACTTTTCGGCGCGCAATTTCTTTAAAAAAGATGCATGGCGCCCCTTGCCTTCCGGCGATGGCCAGCGTTTGAGCGTGCGTGCACAATCAAACGGATTGTATTATCAGTCCTACAACATGTCATTTACCGAGCCATGGCTTGGAGGAAAAAAACCAAATTCATTCAGCGTTACTACCTATTATTCCGTACAAACAAACGGCGAAACCAAAAAGATCACCGCCAGCGACGGAAGCAAAATTGCAAACCCTAACCGCCAGTCGCTGAACATTTTTGGGGTTTCCGTAGGTTTAGGAAAACGTTTGAAATGGCCGGATGATTATTTTACGCTTTACCAGGAAGCCGATTATCAATATTATACATTGAATAATTTCGGTTCTATCTTTACATTCAGCAATGGATATTCCAACAACATTTATTACAAAGCAGCATTGCAACGGACGGATTTAAGAGGCAACCCGATTTTCCCTTCAGGCGGTTCCCAGATTGCAGTTACAGGCCAGTGGACACCACCGTATTCGGCATTTAACGGCCGGGATTATACCAGCCCTACACTATCCGACCAGGACCGTTACAAATTTGTTGAATACCAGAAATACAAATTCACAACAACATTCTACACCCCTATCACCAATAAACACGGGGCGGACGGAAAAGAAGCACGTAACCTGATCCTGAAAACATCAGCCGGGTTTGGTTTTCTTGCACCTTACAACAGCAAAGTGGGCGTATCGCCATTTGAGCGCTTTTACCTCGGCGGAAGCGGCTTAACCGGTTATGCGCTGGATGGACGTGAGATCATCGCCCTGAGAGGTTACGACGATCAGTCATTGTCGCCATCCACCGGTTCCTCGTACATCACCAAATATTCGATGGAATTGCGTTTCCCGATCACTACCAATCCACAGGCAACTATTTTTATTCTTGGATTTGCAGAAGCAGGAAATACATGGACTCAGGCAAAACAATTTAACCCCTTTGATGTGTACCGTTCGGCGGGATTAGGTGTTCGTGTATATTTACCAATGTTTGGATTGTTAGGGTTCGATTACGGCTGGCGACTGGATGATGTTCCAACCAATCCGACCATGCAAAAAGGACAGTTCCATTTCACCATCGGGGCATCTATTGGAGAGTTATAATAATTTACTAAATTCGTTTCCGGTTTTGGGAATGAAATTTGGATGAATCAGTATAAAAGAGAGAAAACATGAAAAAGATAATCTTAACACTTGGAATTGCACTGGCAAGTTGCTTTGTTGCATCTGCACAGAAATTTGCATACGTTGATACGGAATACATTTTGGGACAAATCCCCGAATACAAAGCTGCACAAGCCGAATTGGATAAAGTATCTGTACAATGGCAAAAAGAGATCGAAGCAAAATATGCAGAAATCGACAAAATGTACAAAGCTTATGAAGCAGAACAGATTTTGCTGACCGAAGACATGAAAAAGAAACGTGAAGCGGACATTGTAGCGAAAGAAAAAGAAGCGAAAGATTTGCAAAAACAGCGTTTTGGAGTGGATGGCGAATTATTCAAAAAACGCCAGGAGCTGGTAAAACCAATCCAGGATAAAGTATACAATGCAGTAAAAGCCATTGCTGAAAAAGGCGGTTACTCGGTAATTTTTGATAAAGCAGGCGATTTGACCATGTTGTATGCAAATGCAAAAAATGATAAAAGCGAAGATGTATTGGAACAAATGGGCTACAAAGGCGGCAAAAGCAGCACTACTACTCCCAAAAAATAATAAACTCAGTAATTACTAATCAATTTAAAAATTAAACCAAAAAATAAATACTATGAAGAATATCTTTAAACTTACCCTTGTTTCTGCTGTTGTTGTACTCTGCTCATTTACTGCGAGCGCGCAAAAAATTGCACATATAAATTTAGATTCGCTGATCAGCATTATGCCCGAAACAAAAGTAGCAACACAAGCTGTACAGGATTATGCAAAACAGCTGGAGCAACAGGTAACTGCGATGCAAACAGAATTGCAATCGAAATACGAAACCTACCAGGCAACGTCTAAAGATATGCCCGAATTAGTACGTGCATCCAAAGAAAAAGAACTGAACGATTTGAATCAGCGTATCCAGGATTTCCAGCAACAGGCACAAGCCGATTACCAAAAGAAAAGTGCGGAGCTATCGAAGCCTGTGTATGAAAAAGCAAAGAAAGCAATCGATCAGATCGCAAAAGAAAACGGTTATAAATACGTATTGGATACAAGCACCGGTGTTGTTATTTACAACGAGCCTGCAGATGATATTTTTAACCTTGCTGTTAAAAAATTAGGAATCACTAATACGGCAACTCCAACTCCTGCTCCATCACCTAACCTTACACCAGGTAAAAAATAATAGTACAACCCCGATCATAAAAACCCTTCTTCATACCGGAGAGGGGTTTTCTTTTTATTACTACCTTTGATATAAATATTCCTTTATACGTGAGCACACCAAGCAAAAGCCCCATCGGCGTATTCGATTCCGGTTACGGGGGACTAACCGTTTTAAAAGAAATTGTGAAGCTGCTACCCGGTTATGATTATCTGTACCTGGGAGATAACGCGCGTGCACCTTATGGTTCGCGCTCATTTGAAACCGTGTATGAATATACGCTGGAATGCGTGAAACATTTATTTGAAATGGGCTGCCCTTTGGTAGTGCTTGCCTGCAATACCGCTTCCGCGAAGGCATTACGCACCATCCAGCAAAAAGACCTCCCATTGCTGGCACCCGAAAAACGTGTATTGGGTGTGATCCGCCCGACGACAGAAATTGTTGGAAAGCTCAGTAAAACAGGTCGTGTTGGCGTGTTGGGCACAAGCGGAACGGTAATTTCCAATTCCTACCCGATCGAGATCGAAAAATTTTATCCCGATCTGATCGTTAGCCAGGAAGCCTGCCCCATGTGGGTACCGCTGGTGGAAAACAATGAATTTGACAGTGATGGCGCCGATTATTTTGTTGCCAAATATTTGAATAACCTGTTGGGGAAAGATCCGCAGATCGATACCATCATCCTGGGTTGTACACACTATCCATTACTGATCAATAAGATCAGGAAACAATTGCCAGCCGGTATTACCCTACTCTCGCAGGGAGAAATTGTGGCGGAAAGCCTTGCCGGTTATTTACAACGCCATCCCGAAATTGAAAGCAAATGCAGTAAAGGAAAAAGCATTGATTTTTATACAACAGATGCAGCGGAAAATTTTGATAATGCAGCCAGTATTTTTTTCGGAAAAGCGGTACAATCTAAACATTTACCTTTATAAAATCTGCACAGCCTGGCGCCTGATGAAGCTATGTATGAAAATCCCTGTCAGGTTTTGAAACTGACAGGGATAATTTTTTGTAGTTTATGATGAAATCTTCCTGATAAAGCTGTCGTACTAACCGCTATTCTACCCCTGCCAGGGGCAAAAAAGCCCTCGCAGGGGAAGTACTTTTAAGCATACGGTAATCTGCACATCAGAAATCTGCACATTTATCGGCACATCTATTTCTCTTCCTTGAACCAACCGCTGTACATCACATAATTATTTGCAATACGGTTGATCTCCCCGTTTATTAATTCCGGGCTGATGTCCTTCACTTTTTTAGCGGGAACACCGGCAAAAATACAACCGGATGGAACCTTCGTATTTTCCAGCACCACGGCACCGGCAGCAATGATGGTATTACTGCCGATCTCGCAATTGTCCATCACAATAGCGCCCATACCTACCAGTACGTTATCATGAATGGTACATCCGTGCACCAGTGCATTGTGCCCGATGGAAACATTATTGCCGATGATCGCTTTTGTTTTTTCGTAAGTACAATGGATCACGGCACCATCCTGCACATTTACTTTGTTGCCCATGCGAATAGAATTAACATCGCCACGCACCACTGCATTGAACCAGATGCTGCATTGGTCGCCCATCACAACATCTCCTACAATGGTAGAATTTTCAGCGAGGTAACAATCATTTCCGAACGAGGGATGAATTCCTTTTACAGGTTTAATTAAAGCCATACAAAACGTGATTATCCTTTAGCCTCTTCTTTTTTACAGCACTCATCCAGGTTTTTATATGCTTTCGGATCAGCTTTAATTCCGTCTGCATCATATCCTGCTTTAGAAATAGCCGTACGGATTTTTTCAGGGCTGGTCACTTTCGGATCATACGTTACGGTTACCACTTTTGAATTTACATCCAAACTTGATTTTTGAATCCCCGCTTCTTTTGAAAGTGCTTTTTCAATTGTTTTTTTGCACATTCCGCATACGGCAGACGTTTTTATTTTTACTTCGGTTGGTTTTGCCGTTTGCGCGTTAACAGTAGTCGCGATCAGGATCATGATCACCGCTACAAATGCTGTTTTAATTGTTTTCATTTTTGATTTTTTTTTGATTTTTTTTTAAAGATTTATTATTGTAAAGATACAGGTAAAACATACAAAAAACAAGTGGTACGGATAGCGAACAGAAGCAAATGTTGCGAATCTGTGGTGATACTGGGTGTGGAGTGGAGTAGAGAAAAGCATACTGAATAATTATACCACACGCAACGCAAACCCTAAATCCTGCATCATTTCACCGTACATACTTGTCCCTTTCTGCAGCATTCTTCCAGTTTTGCAAATGCTTTCGGGTCTGCTTTTACATCATCGGCATCGTAGCCACTTTTTGAAACTGCGATCCGGATTTTTTCCGGTGTCGTTTTTTGTGGATTATAGGTTACCGTCAGTATTTTTGTAGCAACATCCAGCTCCGATTTTTTAACTCCTTTTTCAAATGCCATGTATTTTTCGATGGTGGCTTTGCACATCTCACAGGTAGCCGATGTTTTTATTTTTAATTCTGCAGTGTTATTTTGTGCTTTCGCAGATGTTGTAATAAACGCTAACACAATTACTACTATTGATAAAATTGATTTTGTCTTTTTCATGATTTCTATTTTTTAATGATTAATTTTTATTTAATATTCATTCGTACTCCCAAATAAATAACTCTTCCTTCTATAGGTGCGTATACCATCGAGGCATCGAAATTTTTTCCAAACGGGTCGTTGGCAGCGATCACCGGCTGAGGTTGCGTAAAATTGAGGATGTTCTCACAACCCACATACGTTTCCAGCTTCCTGAATTTTTTTGTGATTTGCGCCTGCAGTAAAAAATAACTTTTCGAACGCGTTGGCAAACGGTATTCTTCGGAATTACCTGACGTGGAAGGGATCCGGCTGGATCCAAACCAATTGGTAGTAAAATCAAACCGCCAGATCTCCATGTAAGTGCCATACGAAAGGTTAAGCATTACGCGGTGTTGCGGGCCATAGGGTTTATTCAGCAACTGATGATTGTAAGTGGTTTTTACATCGTACCATTTATAAGCAAGTTTTACTGCAAATTCTTCCAGCGGCTCCATGCCCATATCCACCTGCAAACTGTGCGAATACGATTTACCATCAAGGTTATAAAAAACCACTTTATGCACATCCTGGTCAAGGTCAACAATGATCTGATTTTGAAAATCTGTTCGAAAAAAATCCACATTTACAAATGCATCGTTGCCAAACAATTTAAATGCCTGGTTGGCGCTGATCCCATAATTCCAGGCAATCTCCGGCTTCAATTTTTCTTTGATGACTACCTGGCGCGAACTCGCAAACACCGATTGATTTTCCACAAATACATTGCCGGTGCGGAACCCTCTGCCGCCGGATAAGCGCAGTGTTGTTTTTTTTGTTACGTTGTAACGCAAGTGCAGTCGCGGTGTGTAGAACATCCCGTACAGGTTATGATAATCTGCCCGGGCTCCCGCCACCAGCGAAAAATTTTCAGTATGCGTATAAGTATATTCTGCAAAAACACCGGGAACGCTTTCTGTGCGGGCAAAAGCCGAATCGTTGAAACGCTCGTGATAATCGTCCAGCAAATAACTTACACCTACTTTGTATTTATGATCGGTGGTGTGAATAATGTTAGCGAAGATGGCATTGATGTACAGATTTTTTTGTTCGCCCGTATATTTCCGCAAGCCAAAATACATGTCTTGTTGTGTCCACTTTCCTGACGTTTGAATGCCAAAGCTTTTGTACGGTGTGGATGGAAACATAAAGCCGGTTTTGGTAAAATACTCCGCCTGCCGCGTAGTAACGCCAATTCCGTAAGCATTGGTGGTTCCACGATCTTTGCCTGGATCAAAATTTGTTTGTCCGCCCTGACGGTTATCATACAATGCTTTTACACCAAACTGCGCTTCAAAATTTTTCTGATTATGATAATCCCAGCGGTTAAACACGTTGTATTGTTGCGTGAGCGGCATATCAAGAAAACCATCCTTGTTCATATCCTGTTTTAAAAAATTAGAGCTGGCATGTGTAAATAAAAGCGTGCTCCATTTTTCAGTCAGTTTTTTTGCTGCATGCACATTGGCTTCGGCCTGGCCATTCAAATTACCATACAGGTTAATAAAAAAGCGTTCTTTTTGTTTTTCAGGTTTTAAAAACTCCAGGTTGATTTGTCCCGAAATGCTTTCATAGCCATTCACTACGGAGCCGGTGCCTTTTGTTACCATCATGCTTTCAATCCAGGTGCCCGGAATGTAATTTAATCCGTAAGCAGCCGAAAGTCCGCGCAGCATGGGCATGTTCTCCGAAAGAATTTGCGTGTACACGCCATCCAAACCAAGCATCTGGATTTTTTTTGCACCCGAAACAGCATCTGTAAATGCCACATCTACTGATGCATTGGTACTAAAGCTTTCTGATAAATTACAGCAGGCTGCTTTCAGTAATTCTTTGCCGCTGATCATTTCAGTACCAATCGGTTTCACTGTAGAATACGCACTGGCGCTTTGTTTTTCAACAATATTAACGGTATTGAGCGTTACGCTATTTTTCAATATGATCTTCAAATTGTTTTGTGCAATAGTATTCACAAGCAGCGTATCGCCGGTGTAACTCACCATGCTGATGATTAGTTTTGCAGGAAAATTTTGCGGAAGAGGAAGGTTAAAAATTCCGCTGGCATCGGTGGCTGTACCAACGGTTGTTCCCTGCCAATGAACGTTTGCGCCTGGCAAGGCTTCTATTATTCCTTTCTCGTTTATACCGGAAACCATACCGCTGAATTGTTGCGCGGATACCGGTGATACAAACAAGAACAGGATCATTACATGGAATATCCGGTTCATTTGATTTTTATGATTTTAATTTAAAACATTATTTCAACAAGCTGTGCAGCTTGTGTTGATCGTAATGAATTAAAAAATCAAATGAGAAGGCTGGAAATAAAATGAAGTAAGGTGCGCCCATAGACAGGCGGGGGAAGATCAGCAAAGGAAATTGCCAATGGTTTGGACGATGAAATTACCGTATACGAAAAACCGGGATGAGTAAACAGAACAACAAATGTCAGCGGTTGTTCGATCGTTGATTTTTGAGCGCTTTGAAAGTCCGGCAGATGAAAATCGCTGTTCAGTACATCGCAACATTTTTCTTTTACAATGGGAATGGCTGATTTTGTTTCGGGACAGCATTCTTTTGCATGCACCAGTGAAAATTTGATCCGGCCGCTTTTCATGCACATCATCCTGTTGGCTGTAAAGCCAAGGCTCGCCACTAAAAAAAGTGCAGCTAAGAAGATGGATGTTGTTTTTTGGATAGTTTTCATTGAGAACACAAAGATACGGAAAAGGAATTTGAGGAAATATTAAAAAACGTTAATCTACCAAATACCAATTATTCAGGATTCAATTATTGAGGAATTAGGAATATATAAGGTTTGCCAGTTTGTAACCAAAGCCAATTAAAAATTAATTGACTCTTTTTTCTTCGCGTCTTTGCGCCTTCTTGGTATGAAACAATCGCACGAGCGATTCACCTGTCAATTTTTGAACTTCACTCTAACGACTAAAACTAATTTATTACCTTTGGCATTCAAATTTTAAAACAATGACAGACTTCAAAAATACAGGCTTTGGAACCAAAGCAATACATGCAGGACAAGAGCCTGATCCGACAACGGGAGCGATCATGACACCGATCTATCAAACCTCCACATACACACAGGAAAGTCCGGGTAACCACAAAGGTTACGCGTATGCACGTGGTAAAAACCCAACACGCAGCGCACTCGAAAAATGCATTGCAGCATTGGAAGGCGCTAAATACGGCTTGTGTTTTTCTTCCGGAATGGGCGCTATTGATGCCGTTGCAAAATTATTACGTCCCGGTGATGAAGTGATCACCGGCGATGACCTGTACGGTGGAACCTATCGTATGTTCACAAAAGTATTTGCCAATTTCGGGATCAAATTTCACTTCATTGACATGAAGGATGCCAACAATGTGAGAAAATACATCAATGAGCACACAAAAATGATTTGGCTGGAAACACCTACCAATCCAACGATGCAGATCATCGACATTGAAGCCTGTGCAAAAATTGCAAAGGAACATAAATTAATTTGTGCGGTCGATAATACGTTTGCATCCCCTTATTTGCAAAATCCGTTAGCGCTTGGAGCTGATATTGTGATGCATTCCGTAACAAAATATTTAGGCGGCCACAGTGACGTGATCATGGGCGCTTTGTGCCTGAGCGATGAAAATTTATATACGCAGTTAGCATTTATCCACAACAGCTGTGGTGCAACACCCGGCCCGCAGGACAGCTTTTTGGTATTGCGCGGAATCAAGACACTGCACATCCGCATGGAGCGCCATTGTTACAACGGGCGCAAAGTGGCTGAATTTTTAAAAACACATCCGAAGATCGATAAATTATACTGGCCGGGCTTTCCCGACAGTCATAACCACGATATTGCCAAAAAACAAATGCGCGATTTTGGCGGCATGATCTCGTTTTCCTTAAAAGGGAACAAGCAGGAAGATGCCTTTAAAATTGCCTCCAGCATGAAAGTATTTTCCCTGGCAGAATCGCTGGGTGGTGTGGAATCACTGATCAATCACCCTGCAACCATGACGCATGCTTCTATTCCGAAAGAAGAGCGCGACAAGGCCGGCGTGGTGGAATCATTGCTGCGTTTGAGCGTGGGAATTGAAGACATTGAAGACCTGATCGCCGACCTAAAACAAGCGCTGGGGTAGGTTTTTAGCAAAATTTGTACGAATTGCCTTTCCGGCTTTCCTACAGGGCTGATATAATAAGAAGCAAGAGTGTAAAAAACTCTTGCTTTTTTGTTTTTAAATAAGTAGCTTTATCTTTCTTTTAAATTGATACTGTGTGAATTACTATTATATAACCGGCACGAGCAGGGGAATCGGAAAAGCATTTGCAGAGCATTTACTTGAAAATCCATCTAATATTGTGATCGGGATCTCAAGACAAAAAGCCATTGAGCACGCCAATTACAGGCATTTTCACCTGGATCTGACAGATGTAACGCTGCTGGCTGATTTTAAATTTGAGCTGCATGCAAATGCGCAAAAAATTTACCTGATCAATAATGCCGGTTCATTGGGCTTTATTAAACCAATGGGGCAAAAGGATGCGGATACGATCATTAAAAATTATACGCTCAACCTTATCGCACCAAGCGTGTTGATCAATGCTTTTATTGCGTGTTATGATTCTACGGATGCCGAAAAAGTGATTGTGAATATCAGCTCCGGTGCTGGAAAAAAACCGATTGACGGCTGGTCCGTATATTGTGCATCAAAAGCCGGCCTGGATATGATTAGCCGTGTGGTGGATATGGAACAGCAGATACGGGCGGAACATCCACTGGATAGTATCCACAAAGGGTTTAAGATCTTTTCGATCGCTCCTGGTGTTGTAGATACAGAAATGCAGGAAGGCATCAGGGCAGCAAAAAAAGAAGATTTCAGCCGCCTCGACGATTTTATTTCTTACAAAGTAAATAAGGAACTTTCGGATCCGAAGATTGTTTCCGAAAAATATATTAAACTGTTAAATAATTTGAGTAGCATAAAACATGTTCTCTCTTCCATTAAAGATTATGATTAAAATTTTTATTCTCTCTAAACAAATGTAAATTTAATTTAATGCTACAACCCATGAAAAAGTTTACCCGATCAGCAGGCGCTGCTTTAATTGCTGTTTTAATGACAGGAAGTTTGCTTGCACAAAACACGAATTACTGTTATACCGATGAAATGGTAAGACGCTCGTTGGATGCAAATCCTCAATTGAAAGCCGATTATCTTGCCGAACAAAACCGCCTTGAAACACTTGACCAACAGGCTGCAAGAACACAATACAAAGACAGCAAAGATGAAAAAGCATTGCTGCCGGTTTACATCATCCCTATTGTATTTCACGTGATCCACCAAAATGGTGCAGAAAACATTTCGGATGCACAGATCCAGGATGAAGTACGGATCTTAAATGAAGATTACCGTAAATTAAATCCGGACATTACTGCTGTAGTTGCTGCATTTACAGGCACTACTGCTGATTGCGAAATTGAATTCCGCCTGGCACAAAAAGATCCGAACGGAAATTGTACCAACGGGATCGACCGTATTTTTTCATCACTTACCAATGCAGCAGACGACGGCTCGAAATTAAATGCGTGGCCAAGAAACAAATACCTGAATGTATGGAGCGTTAAAACGATCGGGACTGCTGGTGTTGCCGGATATGCATACTTACCGGGAACTGCTTTTCCATCCACAACGGATGGTGTTTTGATCTTATCTGAATACATTGGAAGCATCGGAACAGGCCACGTTTCTACATCACGTGCATTAACGCATGAGATCGGCCACTTTTTAAATTTGCAACATACATGGGGTAACACCAACAACCCAGGTGTTGCCTGCGGCGACGATGCTGTTACTGATACACCTGTTACAAAAGGACATACTACCTGCTCATTAAGCGATGCAACCTGTACTTCAGGTATCGTTGAAAACGTTCAGAATTATATGGAATACGCTTATTGCTCCAACATGTTTACTGCCGGACAAAAAACCCGTATGCGCAATGCGCTTACCAGTAGCACCGGGCAACGCAACAGTTTGTGGACTACTTCCAACTTAACTGCTACCGGCGTGAATACCCCTTCCGTATTGTGTAATGCAGATTTTATGACGGACAATGCTACCAATTCGGTTTGCCAGGGTGCGAGCTTAACATTCACGGATATTTCCTGGAATGGTAATCCTTCGGCCTGGAGCTGGACATTTCCGGGAGGAACACCATCTACTTCTACCGATTCGGTACCGGTGATCCAATACAACACACCGGGTATTTATGATGCATCGTTAACTGTAACAAATGCTTCGGGCTCTGTGAGCGCTACCAAACTGGGATACATTACTGTTAATTCAAATACGGCAACTTTCACCGGAGTTATTTACACAGAAGGATTTGAAGGTGCTGCTATTCCTACCACCGACTGGCTGGTGCGCAATCAATCACCGGGCGGAAATACCTGGGTAACCAGCACTACTTCTGCTGCAACGGGCTCCAAATCGGCTATGATCACCAACCTCAGCACTTCTGCTACTTATGTAGATGAATTGATCGGACCATCCATCGACATGAGCGCTATTGCCGGAACTGCTCCTCAAATGACTTTTAAAATTGCATCTGCACACCGCCTTTCTACCAACGTGGATAAATTACAATTGTATGTTTCCACCAATTGCGGATTGTCATGGACCCTGCGTAAAAACATTACCGGCGCTGCATTGGCAACCGGCGGAACAACTACCAGCAACTATGTACCGGCTGCTGCTGATTGGGTAACACAAACAGCCAGCCTTGCAGGATATGCAGGACAAACCAATTTGTATTACATGTTCCGCTTTACCAGCGATGGCGGTAACAACGTTTACCTTGATGATATCAACATCAGCGGAACTGTTTCTGCAGGAATTGATGAAGTGGCAAACAACATCGACTTTAATATTTATCCAAACCCGGTTGACGAAAATTCGGTAATCGCTTTTAGCCTGATGCAAAAACAAAACATCAACATTAAAGTGATCGACGTACTGGGCAGAGAAATTTCGACCGTGTACAACGGAAACTTAAACGAAGGCGAACACCAATTTGCTGTTGGAAACAATGCTAAATTGAGTGCGGGCATTTACTTTGTAAAAGTAACTGTGGATGGTAATAAATCATTTACCAAAAAAATGATCGTGAGATAGTTTAGAAGATCTTAAAATAAAAAGCCCCGCGGATAAAGTATCCGCGGGGCTTTTTTTAGTTCAAAGTTTAAGGTTTAAAGTTTGCTAACCGCAGATGCTGCGTGTATTTATTGGTTCATTTGTTCAATGGCTTATTGGCGTGTAACCGCAGATTCTGTATGTATTTAACCGCGGAGAACGCAAAGGAAGCGCAAAGAAAAAAGAAAGTGTTGTGTGTGATAAAAAAGAATAAGCCTCACTTTATCAAACTGTCATCCCGCACTTTTTGCGGGATCGGTTAATTAGAAAGTAAATTAATTATTGCTTGTATTGAAAATCAATCAATTTTTTGCACGCAGCAAATCAGTAATCTGCAAATCAGAAATCAATAATCGAGTTTAATCCTTCTTAAACCCCACCATCACGGAAACGCAGCCGCTTGGCGGCACAGAAGCAGAAGAGCTGGATGGCGGAATACTTACATGCACAATAAATTGCTGCGTATTTTTTACTTTAAAATCCCAGAAATCGGGAAAGTTATTGTCTTTACTATCAAATACTACTTTGTGCGACATGTCCATTACCTGGAATGTAACATCACCTAAAACTTCTTCGGCACACACCAGGATTCGGTAATCCTGGCCGGCATAAAAAGTCAGGTTCATATCCGTATTTTGTCCGGCTGCAAGTGTAGTTGTATTCATTTGTCCGTTTTGAGTAAACGGGGAAATTTTAGGCATGCACTTCTTCTTCACATAATCCTTGCATTGTTGTGCGCTTGCTGCAGTAACTGAAAACATGGCGATCAGTGCACATACAACAGCTTTAGAGAAGTGGATCTGTTTCATCAGCGATGTATTTTATTGAATAACCTTATTCCTGATCTGGTTTGCTTTATCGGTAATTGCTTTTAATTGCTCCGGTGTAAGCGTGTAGTTGCTGTTATTGCCGATAGTGGTTACACCCGATTTTTTATCTGTTGATGTTGTTGTTTCGGAGGGTTTTGCCGGAATAGTATCGTAGATTTTTTTCAATTCCGAAAACTGGTTGTACATATCGTTTACACCTTCGTTGGATGATTTGTAGCTTTCCAGCAATGCTACTAAATTATCAAGCGATAATTTTTGTTCGCCAATGCGTGTAACAATGTCTGCATTTTTTGTATCCGCAGCAATTTTTGTAGCAATGTATAAGCCTTCGATCCAGCCGCCTGCAATAATCAATGCAGAAACACCCGGTTGTCCGTTTTCCTTTAAATAAGAATCTGCATTCCAGTATGAATCAGAGATGATCGTTAATAATGAATCCCTGTTTTCCAAATTGGATTCGATGCGGGAAGTGGTTGATTCGTCAAATGCACCGCTAATACCCAGGCTGGTTGCCAGTTTGTTGGTGCAACGAAGGTATAACATGGATTCCTGTGTTTGGTCAAAAATACTTGTAAAGCTCAGGTCCGATCCGTAAATCCCTAAATTTAAGGCTCTTGAAGCTGCGGTAGAATATTTGGAAACATTCTCTATCGGGTTCAGGTAACTTGCATTGTATTTTGCGCCTGCTGCTTTCAAAAGCGATGTTGTTTCGATCGGTGAAGGAATGGAATAAAACACATTTTGCGCTTTTGTATCTTTTCCGGAATTTATATTTGCAGCAGTATCTGTTCCGGCAACATTTTCGTTGTCGGATGCAGTAGATCCGCAGGAAGAAACAGTTGCAGCAAGAGCTATAAGAATAGAATAACGGATAGTGGAGTTGTAGTTCATGGTTTAAAATTTTTAATAATCAAATATACAATTTTATTTGAGATTGCAAAGTGTTACGAATAACGAACAAAAACGAAATTACAAATCTGTATGGTTACAAATTACGAATGAATACGAATTTACAAATCTGTGTGGCAAGGATAGCGGACAGGCACAAAAAAAGCCCTGATCAAGGCTCTTAAAAATATAAATGAGTGATAAAATTACTTTTTTGCATCCTGCAAATCAGTAATCTGCACATCAGACATCAGTAATCTACCCCGCCATGGTGTTGCTTTTGCCGAAGCTCACACCCACCATTTCGATAACGCTTTTCGCGATACTGTCGGCATCAAAACCACACTCACGGTATAGCTCCGGCTGCTCTCCATGCTCAATATATTTATCGGGGATACCCAGGCGTTTTACCTGCGCACTGTAATTATTATCTGCCATAAATTCCAGCACTGCACTTCCCATTCCACCCATGATACAACCATCCTCTACGGTAATCACTTTGCTGTGTTTTGTAAATACTTCGTGCAATAATTCCTCATCGATCGGTTTTACAAAACGCATATCATAATGCGCTGCTTTAATACCTTTTTCTTCAAGCATTTTGCAGGCTTTCACAGCTTGATTTCCGATGTGTCCAATGGTTAAAATGGCAATATCATCACCGTTCTGGATCCGTTGTCCTTTGCCAATTGTAAGCTTGCGGAATGGTTTTTTCCAATCGGTCATTACGCCGTTTCCACGCGGATAGCGGATAGAAAACGGACCGGCATTTTCGGGCAGCTGCGCTGTGTACATTAAATTACGTAATTCTTCCTCGTTCATCGGTGCAGAAACCACCATGTTGGGAATACAGCGGAAGTAAGCCAGATCATACGCACCGTGATGCGTCGGGCCGTCGGCACCGGCTAATCCACCCCTATCCAAACACAATACTACGTGTAGGTTTTGTAGCGCCACATCGTGGATCACCTGGTCGTAGGCGCGCTGCATAAAAGAGGAATAAATATTACAAAACGGCACCAATCCCTGCGTTGCCAACCCGGCAGAAAAAGTAACTGCATGCTGCTCGGCAATCCCTACGTCAAAAGCGCGATCGGGCATTGCTTTCATCATAATATTTAAAGAGCAGCCGCTCGGCATGGCCGGCGTGATGCCCATAATTTTTGAATTTTTTTCGGCCAGCTCTACAATCGTGTAACCGAATACATCCTGGTATTTTGGTGGTTGTGGTTCTTTAGGAACGATCTTGATGATCTCACCTGTATCTTTATTGAACAAACCCGGCGAATGCCAAACGGTTTGATTTCCTTCCTCGGAATATTTGTAGCCTTTGCCTTTCATGGTGAGGCAATGCAAAATTTTTGGGCCGGGAATGTCTTTTAAATCCTGTAATACTTTTGTTAAACGCTCCACGTCATGTCCATCGACCGGGCCAAAATACCTGAACTTCAGGGATTCGAACATGTTGCTTTGTTTCAGCAACGAGGTTTTTACACCGTTCTCTATTTTGGAAGCAATTTCCTGTGCGTTCGGGCCAAATTTGCTGATCTTCCCCAGTAAATTCCAGATCTCATCCTTTACTTTATTATATGTATGGGAGGTGGTGATGTCGGTCAGGTATTCTTTTAAAGCACCCACATTAGGGTCGATGCTCATGCAATTATCATTTAGCACTACCAATAAATTAGAATTGGTGATACCGGCATGATTCAGCGCTTCAAAAGCCATTCCGGCGGTCATGGCACCATCGCCGATCACGGCAATGTGCTGACGCTCTTTTTCACCTTTGTATGCTGACGCAACCGCCATTCCGAGCGCTGCGCCAATGGAAGTGGACGAGTGGCCAACGCCAAATGTATCGTATTCACTTTCGGAGCGTTTCGGGAAACCGCTGATGCCTTTATAAACACGGTTGGTATCAAAATTTTTGCGGCGGCCTGTAAGGATCTTGTGACCGTATGCCTGGTGGCCTACATCCCATACCAGCTGATCGTAAGGAGTATTAAAAACATAATGCAATGCTACGGTAAGCTCCACCACACCGAGACTGGCACCAAAATGCCCGCCTTTTTGTGAAACCACGTCAATTATATACTGGCGTAATTCGTCGCTGATCTCCGGGAGATCTTCTAATTTAAACTTTCTGAGGTCGCTCGGGTATTCAATTTGATCGAGCAGTTTACCGGCTTTAAATTCCATCAATTAAGGTAGCATTAAATACAGATACAAAGATAATACAATTTATCATAACACTATTTTAACAATTAGCTGTTGCATAAAAATTCCGGTTTTGGTATATATTATTTCCCGACTCCGCCCGAAATGACATACATATAACCATTTGGAACCGAGTCGGGAAATCAGTTTGAGTAAGTAAATTCAACCTGTGAATCTGCTTTTTTGAACACATTTTCAGTAAAACTACTTTCCAACAACGGGATTGTTTATTTTTTGTTTTACAGGAGATCGGTTTTGTATTTTTTTAACATCTAAATTAGCGCAAAAAAAACGCTTGAAACATTTCCGGATCTTCTTCCTCTTTTTCCTTATCTCCGCTGCAGCTTATGCAGGCGATACAGATACCAACTATGTGCAGCGCTTCAAAAACATATTTGCTGCCAAAGTATTTTTAAATAAAAACAACTTTACCTACGCGATCACACCAAAAAACAACAGCAATTTTACCAAGCAGCAGCTGAAGGATGCGGAAGTGATCTTTAACCCCTACATTCCGCCCACGATGGGTGTTTCGCTCAATATTTACGGGATTGGCGCTTCGTATACGTTTAAACTAAAAAGCGATTTCCTGGATACGATGGGCAGGGCTACATCGGCGTTCAAACAATTCCAGATGAATATTTACGGGACCAAATTTGGTTTTGAAGCCTATTACCAGGATTACCAGCGCTTTTATTACCATTACAAAGGCGATGAAGAACTTGTTAAAAATTACAACAGCGATATTCGCGCTTACCAGTTTGGCGCCAATGCGATCATGATCTTTAACGGACAAAAATTCTCGTACAATGCGGCATTTAACCAAACGGTATTGCAGAAAAAAAGTGCAGGATCCATGCTGCTCATGATGTCCTTAAAATTTAATGAGCTCAAGGCGGATAACCTGATCCCGGATAGTGTGAAAAATTATTTCGGGAGTTATACGGAGCTGCAACGAAACCGGAATTACTCCTATCAAATGCAGTTGGGTTATGCTTTTGACCTGACAAAAAAGAGTTTTTATTTTTCGGGGTTGGTAGCTGCCGGTGCAGGAATCCAGAACCAAACGTATAATTTCCCGATGGGCAAATTTTACAAGATCGCATTCCCGTTGGTGGGGCGGGGAAAAGCGAGTGCTGGTTATAATGGTAAATTTTTATTTACCGGGCTTTATGCCAACCTGGATGTAAGCCAATCGTCCATCCGTTCGATCAGGACACAACAAATGCTTTATTCGTACGGTGTTTTCCTGGGGTTCCGGGCGGTGAAATACACCAAGTCGAAAGGACAATTAAAAGCAGATGCAAAGCGCCAGAAGGAAGCAGAAAAAGCGGCGGCGAAAAAGAAGAAAGAAGATGCGAAGAAGGTGAAGAAAAAGTAGGATTGAGGAATTAGGATTTTTTGCTGTGCGCGTTTTACCACTAAGGCACTAAGAAAAAAAAGTAGGCAATTGGCAGTAGGCAAAAGGCAAATCAAAAAATAAATAAATCCGTTTCATCCGCAGTATCCGCCTTCCATCACACACAGCACATTCCTAAATCCCAATTTCTAAATAATTTTAATCCTTTTTATCTTCTTTCTCAGATAAATCCGGCAGGAAGAAAAGAATAAATGTGGCGATCACCGGCAATACCAAACCGATAAAAAACCATTTTACAGGATTGCGTCCAAGGCGGTTTGCAAGGCGGGAGGTGATGATTGGAATACTGAACATGAAAATAATTCCCAAGCTGACAAAAAGTGCTGCTCCCATTTTTTTATTGTTTATTTTTTTCCAATAATACCCAAATGTGTATTACTGAAAGCGTCGTTGTATTTTAATCCGTAGCCAAGCATACGATCCATACTGGAATGAGCAAAGAGAATGATTCCGGTTAATTGTAAAATTGAATTATTCAAATACATCCCAATTCCCCAACACATAATTGCCACTGCTTTATGATGTACAAAGTTATATAAAATTGCGCCGGTTTTTGGATTTTTTAAATAACCGATCATGCTCAAATCGGGAAGCAGGATCAAGGCCGGGAACCACCACCAGGCGAATACTAATTGATTGAAGAAATAAATGGAAAGCAGGAACATGGCGAGCTCTTCGAGCTGGAGGATTTTTTTCATTTTATTCTGATTAGTGTGCTGCGTATTTGCCGCGCGAAAGTGTATTTTGTTTAGAAATCTAAATTTAGTATATTTGATTGCATCCCCGCCACATCTACTTAAAATATAAAGCCTATGAAAAAATTACTACTTGCAATTTTTACATCAGTTGCTGCATTTACAAATGCGCAAACAAACGTTTATCATCCGTTCCCGGAAACGGATGGCGCCTGGAATTTTAGCACCCGGTTTTGGTGCTGGTCAGGGGTTCCCCAGCCGGTAGATAACACTTATTCGCTAGCCGTAGCAGGCGATACAGTAATCAGCAGCCAGACCTATCACAAGCTGGTAGTACCACTGTTGCAAACCACAGCTTCGGCCTGTGTCGGCAGCTCCAGCACATTTAATATTTATGAAGGATGTACCCGGCAGGATGTGAGCATGAAAAAAGTTTTTTACATATATCCGGGCAGCAGCATGGAAGAGTTGTTGTATGACTTTAATATGCAGGTTGGTGATACGGTAAAAGGCCATCTCGAAACCTATGCCTTCCCTGTAGATACTGTCATTTCCATCGATTCAGTGCTTGTAGGCGGTTCCTACAGGAAAAGATGGAATATCAATTTTGGTTATAACATAAGCATCATCGAAGGTGTTGGCTCTACATACGGGCTGGTTGAATATTCACCGGGTAACGGCCCTGACCATCTTGAATATACAATGAACTGTTACCAGGAAACAGGTTCCACGCTTTATCCGGATGCAACAACGGCTTGCGAGCTGATCACTTCTGTGAGCCAGCTGGAAAAGGAACCCGAACAAATACAGGTATATCCGAATCCTTCCGCCGGCGCTTTTACTATTGATATAGGAAAAGCAAACATCCGGGAGATCCGCATTACAGATATGCTTGGAAATAACGTGTTCCAAAAACAGGAAGCGATCCCGCAAAAAATTACCATAGATAATTTACAAAAGGGAACGTACATTCTCACGATCATTGATAAGAATAACAAGATGATGAATAAGAAGATCATCCGGTTGTAGGCGGTTTAATCGTTCACAGGTTCATTTGCTTATTGATGTGTTGTATGTGTTTCTCGCGAAACACTGCGTATATTTTCTCGCAAAGGCGCAAAGTTCGCAAAGCTTCTGTTTTTTTTAAAATCCTGCACAGGTAACGCACGCACAGATTCTTAATTTCATTCCTGTTCGGTATCGGTATTAAAAAAAAGGCTCCGCAAAATCTGCGGAGCCTTTTTAAATTTTAATAATCTAAATCACCGTATTCTAATTTTACTTTTCTCAGGTAAAGAACAAAACGTGTAATCAGGATAAAGAACGGAACATACATTACCACCGGTGGTAATCCCAGATGCTTTAAGATGATCTCTGATTTGCGTTTCAATCGTTCTGCGATCAGGTACATTGCTGGTACTAATAAAAGTGTAAGGAATGTTGCAAAACCTAATCCGAAGATCATGGTCCATGCTAACGGGCCCCAAAACACAACGCTATCACCACCAAAATACAGGTGTGGATTTCCGGAAGCCAGCAACGTTTCAAAATCGATGTTCAATCCAACAGCCAAAGGAATTAAACCAAGAATGGCAGCAGTTGCGGTAAGAATTACCGGTGTCATACGCGTACGGCCGGCATCCGCTGCAGCATCCCACAATCTTTTTCCTTCTTCGCGCTCTTTCTCTGCGAACTCTAATAACAAGATACCGTTCCGCACCACAATTCCCGCAAGGGCAATGATCCCTACTCCGGTCATAACCATACTCATATCCATTTTAAATGCAGCAGTACCGATCAGCACACCGATGATACTGAAGAAAATTTCCGATAAAATAATGAACGGTTTGCCAATGGAGTTAAACTGTGTTACAAGGATCAATAAGATCAAGCCCAAAGAGATCAGCATTGCATTGCCAAGGAAAGCGCTTGTTTCAGCCTGGTCTTCCTGCTGCCCGGTCATTACAACTTCCACTTTGCCGCTCGGGATATATCCTTTCACTGCTTTTTTCACATTGTCTGCCACTTCATTCTCATTGAACCCGGTGATCACATTCGATGATAAAGTGATCACGCGTTTCTGCATCCTGCGTTTGATCCCGTCATAGGTATTGCTGTACTTGATATCGCAGAAGGCTGATAAAGGCACACTGCGGATGATGCCGCCCATGTTCATATCGCGATAAGTGATCTTTAAGTTGCGCAGCGCTTCGATGTTGTTTCGCTGGTCGTACTGATAGCGGATCTGGATCGGGTATTCGTCGTTTGCGTCACGGAATTTGGATGGCTTATCTATTCCGAACACGGCCATGCGTATCTCCTGTATAATCTGCCCGGTAGAAACGCCTTCGCGGTTGGCCCGTTCACGATCAATATCAAAAACGATCTCCGGTTTGTTGCTTTCAAAATCGGATTTCAGTTTCTCAATACCTGCAATTTTCTGGTCTTCTAGGTAATGCTTCAGGTCGGTAGCATTTTTCACCAGCTCATCAAAGTTATCGCCACGCACCTCTATATTGATAGGTTTTGGAAGCGGCGGACCGGATTGCTCTTTCGTTACATTGATCTCCGCACCTGGGATCTGCCAGTCGAGCTTTTGCAGTGTTGACATAATATCTGCCGTTGACGTTCCTACGCGTTTATCAAAATCCACGAAGGAGATGGCGATCTTACCCTGGTTCGGATGATCACTCTGATCCTGATCGGCAGGATCGGTTGTACCTTTTGTTACGTTGGTGATCACCGATTTCACAATGGATTGTGTAGGCTCCAATATCTTGTTCACCTTATTCTCTACCTGCATCATTACTTTATTCGTAACCGCAGGGTCGGTACCAGCCGGCAGTTTCACATATACGTATACAAAGTTGGGATCGCCCTGCGGAAAGAACACCACTTTAGGGCTGCGAGCCATAAAGAACATCACAGCTAAAACAAACAACACCAATGTCCCAAGCAATGCTTTCCATGGATTTTTCAGGAACACTAACAATACTTTTGCATAACCGCGTTGAAATGCAGGCCATGCCTTAGTTTGAAAACCTTCAATTATTTTGTGCAGCCAGAAACGGTGCAACAGCATAAATGCAGCAAAGAATAAAACCAGGTTACCAAATGCGGGATGTCCGCTCAGATGCGCCAGCACTGCAGCAAGAATGTACAAGCTCAGCTGTACTTTTGCAAGTTTGGTAAGCCTTCCGTATTTTGCTTTTTCTTCCTCGTGCGTTTTCATAAAATCAACCGCAAATACCGGGTTGATGATGTAGGCAACAAGTAATGATGCAAGCAATGTAATGATTAGCGTGATCGGTAAAAAGAACATGAACTTACCGATGATGCCACTCCAGAATGCCAATGGAATAAACGGTGCAAGCGTTGTTAATGTTCCGCTCAATACCGGGAGAAAAATTTCTCCTGCCGCCATTTTCGCGGCTACCTTTATTTCGCGCTTGCCATTATCAAAAAGCCGGTGGGTATTCTCTATCACCACAATGGCATCATCCACCACAATACCCAACGCGAGCAGGAAGGCAAACAACACAATCATGTTGAGCGTAAAGCCAATGGTTGGCATAAAGATGAATGCAATGAACATCGACAAAGGCACGGATGCCGCCACGAAAATGGCATTGGTCACACCCATGAAGAACATCAAAATAAATGTTACCAAAATAAATCCTATGATGATGGTATTGATCAGATCGTGCAGGGTGCTGCGGGTTTTCTCCGACTGGTCACCGGTTATCGTGATCTTCATATCCTTCGGGAAATTATTCTTTTTCATGTCCTCCACGATCTCGTTGATCTTATCGGAAGCTTCCACCAGGTTTTCTCCTGCGCGTTTCACAACGTTCAGCGTGATCACGTTTTTTCCTTCCAGGCGCGCATAGCTTTCCTGCTCATGTGTTCCGTCTTTCACCTCTGCAATGTCTTTTAAATAAAGCTTTGCACCCGACTGTGACGTTACAACAAGATTCGCAATTTCGTCCACTGACTTGAACTCCCCTTTGATAGACAGGTTCCGTTTCATTCCTTCGATGGGCACCAGGCCGCCGGAAGCATTCAGGTTTTCCGATTGCAGCACCCGCTGGATATCGCCCAGTGAAAGGTTAGCAGCCTGCAGCTTGTACATGTCCACATTGATCTGGATCTCTCTTTCCAGGTCGCCTACCATCTGTACGCGCGAGATCTGCTTCAGCGCTTCAATCCTGTCTTTCAAATCGTCACCGTATTTTTTCAGCTTGTTCAGGTCCATCGGGCCAGCCATATTTACGTACATGATCGGCATATCGGAAAGAGCCACGTCCATTACGTTTGGCTGTGAGGTAAGGTCTTTAGGCAGATCGTTCTGCGCTTTGTCCACCGCATCCTTTACCTTTTGTTTTGCTACCGGAACATCTACATCCGTATTAAATTCTACAATAATAACGGACACATCCTGCAGCGAGGTGGAATTTAATTTTTTTACGCCGGCAATTCCTTTCAATTGTTTCTCGATCGGTTTTGTTACCAAATTCTCAATGTTGGTTGGCGAGTTTCCGTAATAGATCGTCTGGACAATGATCGTTGGAATTACGATATCCGGAAAATTCTCTTTGGGTAAGCTGTTGTATGATTTGATGCCGAAGAGAATAAGAAAGCCCGTCAGCACGTAAATGCTTATCTTATTATCAATCGCCCAACTGGATGGTTTGAATTGTTTAAAGTTCATAGTTTGTTTTTTTATGTTTCGCGCGTAACTTGTCCATCAAGCAGGCGCGGTAACAGGTTATGTCGTTTGTTACATTGTTGCCTTCCGGCCGTTATTTGGTGATAACGATCGGGTCACCGTCGTTCAGTAAGTCATACCCCTTCACGATTACCTGGTCGCCTTCCTTCAATCCGGATATGATTTCCGATCTTCCGTTATATTGCCTGCCCACTTTCACTACCAGCTTTTTCGCTTTGGCATTATCTACAACAAATACAAATGAATCTCCTTTCTCATCCTTCAGGATTACATTGATCGGTACAACCGGTACCGGCTGTGCCGACTGATAATCGCTGATACTCATGCGCGCGATCATGTTTGGGTGATATTCGGTTTTATTATCCATTAGCACCTCAACATTGAATGTACGGCTGGTAGTATTGATCGCACGGGAAACAAAACTCACTTTCGACATGATCGAATCATTTGTATCCGGGAAGCGGATGATCACATCTGTTCCTTTTTTGATACGTGATGCGTAGCTTTCGGCAACATCTGCTTTTACTTTTAAGTTGGAATAGTTGATTACACGGATCACCTGTAATCCCGGCGAAACCGTTTGTCCCAGCTTCAGGTCTACTGCATCCACATTTCCGTTGATGGGAGAAATAATTTTGCTCATGCGCAATTGTTCCTGCAATGCAGCCATTTTTTTGCCCATGCTTTCTTTATTTGTTTTTGCCTGCAGGTACTGGATCTCTGTTCCGATCTTCTGATCCCACAGATTTTTTTGTTTGTCATAGATCTGGTTTACCAAATCCATGTTGGTTTGCAAATCGGAGATCTGCTGATTGATGGCGCGTGCATCTGTTTCCGCCAGCACCTGGCCTACCGTAACCTCATCCCCAACTTTTACATTTATTTTGGTGATCGTTCCCGGCATCTCGGTGCTTAAGCTTACGTTTTCATCCGCATCCACACGTCCCTGGATATCAATAAAATTCTTAAACGTTTCTGGTTTCATGCTCAGGATAGCAACCGGCAATGCTTTTGTAGAGTCGCCGCTCAGTTGTTTTTCCTGTGTCTGCAAGCTATCAAGGTTTGTTTGTAAACCCTGGATCTGCGTACGGATATCTCCTTCCTTTTTTTTCAGTGCTTCCAGCTTTGCTTTTTTGTCGTCAGCAGCTGGGTGGCAAGCCATTATTGAAAGAGTTAATAATGCCGGGATTATAAATATTTTTTTCATCGCTTTGTATGTTTGTTACTTTGTTGTTTAGTTTGTTTGTTGTTTTATCCTCCGGTTCTTAACGAAGGAGGATTATTTTATAAGTGTTCCGTTTGCTTTGTCAAAATCTATTTTAGATACAATAGCATCATACAGCGCGTTATAATAATTGCTTTGCGCTTCTTTCAGGGTTGTTTCGGCCGTTACCATTTCGAGGTTGGAGCCAACGCCCTGTTCATATTTTATTTTTGTTACACGATACACGTCTTGTGCAAGGTCAATGTTTTTCTTTTGTGTTTCCAGCGTAGCTGATGCATTCTGCAGATTGGTGGCGTATCTTGCAAGATCAAGGTCAATCGCCAGCTTAACAGAAGCAAGGTTATTCTCCGCTTTCATCAGCGATAGTTTTGCCTGCTGTGTACGCGCACTCCGTGCCATCCCTGTAAAGATCGGCATCTTCACACTTGCACCTATAAATGCAGTTGGGTACCATGGTTTGCGTGTATCCCATACATCAAATTCCGTGCGTTGTGCACCGGCGCTTAAGTTACCGTACAATGCTGCGGTAGGCAGATACGCATAATGCTGGCGTTTCAGGTCGAGCTTGGCCAAACGAAATTGTACATCGTATAAATTGTATTCCACCCGTTTGGTATAATCAAATTTTTGTGCGGACACATTGCTGATCGCATCAAATTTTACATCTTCCAGCTTATCAGTCAGTGTTAAATTTGCATTGATCGGCATCCCCATCTGGTATTTTAAAACGTATTCCGATGTTGCTATCAGGCGGCGCAAATTTTCGCGCTCCACCAGTAAATTATTATACGTTACCGTTAAGCGGTCGGCATCCACTTTTTCAGCAAAACCATTGTCAAACAATGCTTTTGTATCATCGGTTGCTTTTTTCAGCTGTGTAATATTAGCATCCAGGTAATTCATCCGCTCATTGCTGATCAGCACCAGGTAATAAGCCTTACTAACATTTGTTGCCACTTCTATTTTAGTGCGCTGCGTATTTTTCTGGCTCAGCTCCACCAATACTTTGGATGCTTTTAAGCCTACAAAATAATCACCGCTGAAAATCAGCTGGGAAGCATCAAAGCCGGCAGTCGACTGGTACTGGATCCCAAATTTAACCGGGGCAAATGTTCCGGGAGCACCTCCAAAAAATTCGGCAGGAATGAAGGATGTTGGAATTTCCAGGAAATCTTTAAAATCAAAACTTGAGTTGATCTGCGGCAACCCGGCGCCCAGCAATTCGTTTACTTTTTGTTTTGAGATCGACTCATCGATCACGGCATTTTTTACGTCCGATTCATTTTGCATCGCAAAATCAATAGACTGCTGTAATGAAAAGGAATATGCCGCACTGTCCTTTGCCTGCGCAAAAGATGGAAGTGCAGCCATTCCCAACCCAATTACTATCACTATTTTTTTCATACTGTTATGAATGTATTTGTTGTTGTTTGTTTAGTTTGTGTTTATTCTTCCTCTGTTAACTGTTTGTATTTGTTGATCATCCGGTGGCCTTTCAGCGTGCAGATGCCATGTAAGAAATGATCGATCATGGCCATTTGCACATCCAGCATCTTAAACTGGTCCGGCGGAAAGATCTGCGAATTTAATCCCAGCTCCACTTCCTCTATGCGCAAACGTGCCAGTACCCTGCCATTCAGGTCGGTACGCACCAGGCCTTCCTTAATGCCACGCTCAATAGAATCTTCCACCATCTTTGCCATGCAATCGTGCTTGAATGCCGTAAACTGTTTCCATGCATTGGGGTGGTATTTTTGCAGATCGTAAAAAATATTGGGATTTACTTTCGAAAACATATTGCCCATGTGTTTCATCATATTAAACACCTCCACGATCACATTTTCGGAATCCTGCTGAATTTGCTTAAATTCACATTCGTCCTTTTTCAGGCTGATGGTCATAAGTGTTTCCACCATTTCGTTTTTATCCTCGAAATACTGGTAAATGGTTTTTTTGGAAATTGCCAGGTGTTTTGCAATATCATCCATTGTCACACTTTTGATCCCGTATTTAAAAAACAGCTCTTCAGCTCCTTTTAAAATTCTGTCTTTTGTTTCCATTAAATTGAGTAGTCTAAAAATTCGGCGCAAAACTATGGAAACATTTTTTATTTCCAACGTTTCCGCCTGATTATTTTTAAGAAAAAAACGCAACTATTTGGTTATCAATAATAAAAAAGAAACGTTTTTTGTTTTCAACGTTTCCGGGAGCCGTATTTTTCTACAAAAGTTTCTCTTATTTAACATAAAAATGAATTCACAAAATATTCGAATTTCTCTCTTTGATTTTGCATTTTATTCGTCAAAAAGGATTATTTTAGCGACAAATTTTTGGAAAAAATGAAAACAACTTTACTTAACCGTATCAGCACAATCCTGCTTGTGCTTTCTGCAAATGTTATGTTTGCACAAGATCTTTGGACACCCTCTGCTAAAGGCGGATTTGGCGATGCTCAGAACTCTAGCATTCAATGTCTCCATGTATTTAAAGGCAACCTGTATGCAGGTTGTGGTGATGATACAGCAGCCATCTATAGTTCTGCAACCGGAAATTACGGCTCATGGCAGCGTAAATTTTCTTCGTCGTCCATTTATGGAATGCGCAGCCTTGCAACTACTGCAGAAGGCGGGGGCTATATCTATGCTTCTACGTATTCATTCGGAACAACACCCGCACAAGTGTACCGTTCGTTTGATGGAAATACATGGACCGATATTTACGATGGCTATTCCGGTGAGCTCACTAACCTAACCGCTTTTAAAGGTTTGGGAACCGTTGATAGTATTTATGTAGTGGAAAAAAGTTATTACGGCGACAGGATCATGCGCGCAGCTTATGACAGCAACGATCCGCAAAATTTGTCGGGCACCTGGGATACTGTATTTGATATGTATAATACGTACAAAAGTATTAATGCCACATTGGTTTATAACAATAAATTTTATTTTACCACAACAGATGCAGCGTTATACAGCAGTGCCGATGGCAGAAACTGGACTCAGAATATGCATGTGGGTATCGGCTTTGCCGATAACGGCAACCAGGAACTGACTGCAATGGCGGATTATGGCGGGTATCTTTATGTATCTTCTTACAATTATATTACTGGCCCGCAAATCTGGCGCTCCAATGACGACAGCACCTGGACCATGGTATCTCAATTTATGGGTTACCAACGCATCAGCTCGCTTACAGTAGAAGGCACCAACTTATGGGTGGCCATGAATAACGGCGACGGGGTCACGGGCGCTGTTTATAAAAGTACAGACGGGTTAGCATTCACTAGCTCTGAAACAAATGGATTTGGTTCTAACGGCGACGACGGACAATATGCACAGCTTGCTGTATTCGGTAACAACATGTATGCTTCCAGCCAAAACCAGATACAGGGAGGTGCACCACTACTTGTAACACACCCGAATACCCTGGCTGAAAAAGCTACTCTCCGCGGTGGCTCATCTTACACTTCCAACGGCGGCGAAATATGGAGAACCTGCCTTGGTACAGCACCGGTAATTGACCTTGGATCAGACCAGACGATCTGCGCCAATCAATCTGTAATATTAAATGCAGGCCCGGGAACAGCATTCAGTTGGAGCAATGGCGATACAACACAAACAATCAATGTTAACGGTTCTGCTTTAGGAACACTCTTTTATTGTTTTGTAACAGATGGGAGCGGATGTACTAATTCCGATACTGTTAAAATAACGGCAAACAATGTTCCTACCATTGGTGTGGTAACTCCTTATACACAGCATGCGGTGATTTGCCTTGGCGACAGCACATCGCTGCTCAACCAGGTAGCTTCTAATTATCGCGTAAACCAATCGCCAATAAACATACTTGCAAACGACAGTATCTTTGATAACCTCAGCACTTACGATACTGCAGCTGTTTCAGGTGTCAACGATCTTGCTGCTGCTTCAATTGTTTCGGTAACAATCGATAGCTTGTATCACACGTATGATGCTGATATCGAAATCGGCTTATACGCACCGGACGGTTCGTACACACAATTATCGTATCGCAATGGCGACAGCGGTGACAATTACATCGGAACTGTTTTCGCTGCATCCAGCCTGGCCGATATTACAGCATCCACTTCACCTTTTACAGGAACGTATGCACCGCAGGGCGGATTCAACAGCTTTTCCGGCCCGGCCGATGGTAACTGGATCCTGGCGGTAACCGATTATTCGGGTGGCGACGAGGGAATTATCAAAGGCTGGAGCATGCAGTTTTCTGTTGCCGATACGATCTTAACATTATCATGGACACCATCCACAGGACTTTCTTCTGCTACCATTTCCAGCCCGGAAGTAACACCTCCATCCGGCACCACCATCTACACATTAACTGCTACCAATAATACTGGTTGTTCTTCGCAGATCAACGATACCATCGTGGTTCCTGCAATCCATATCACCGCAAGCGCCGATTCACTTTGTGCAGGCGGAACTGCAGCTTTAAACGTAACAGGGGCAATCAATCCAACCTGGTCGCCGGCTGCATCATTAAGCAGCACCAGCGGTTTTAGCGTAACGGCTTTCCCTGCCGCTACCACCACTTATGCTGTAAGTGATAGCGTTTCGGGATGTTATACACAGGACTCGGTTACCATTCACATGGATGCTGCATTGGTTGTAAATGCAGGCGCTGATCAAACTATTTGTCATGGCGACTCAGCAACCATTGCCGGAGTTGTGGGCGGCGGAACATCTCCGTTTACCTACCTGTGGTCCAATGGGGCCAGCACCTTATCTGAAATAGTAAGCCCTGCGGGCACTACCAATTACGGATTAACAGTATCGGATGCGTTTGGCTGTTCAAAAACAAACAATACCAACATCAATGTAAATGCAAGCACGGATATTTACGGGCATGTTACATACACGGGGGGCAACGTAAGCGCCAGCAATGTGGTGATCTACAAATACGAACCGTTCCTGGTGCACTTTGATACCATACAGGTTTCCACTACCGATGCAGGAGGAAATTATCATTTCACGGCAATTGATCATTTTACATACCTGATCGAAGTATTCCCGGCAGCTACTTATACCACACTTGTTCCCACATATTATGGAAATAGCTTTTTATGGGATTCGGCAACTATTGTAACACATGATTGTATGATGGCGGATACTTTTAATATTGCTGCTACCGAAGAGGTTAACTTTGGAACCGGCCCCGGATATCTTCACGGACAAATTGTACAAGGCCCTGGCTATGATTCGCATCCGGGGTATCCAACCATTGGTGGATCACATGAGCGCGTACCGGGTGAACCGATCCCGGGAATTGATGTGAAACTGGGACGTAATCCTGGCGGACAAATGGTAACAAGCACTTCTACTAACGGTACAGGTGAATATACTTTTGCGAATGTGGCTTACGGAAATTATACGGTATACGCCGATGTTCCCGGCTTAGGAAGGGATTCGTCGTACACATTCACAGTTGATTCTACCAATTATTATTACAATTACCTGAATTACGTTGTTGATTCTACTACCATTCATTATGTTCCGAATGCCGGTGTTGGTGTGCAAACGCTTGTTAAAAACGAGAACAGGCTAAATGTATATCCGAACCCTTCCAAAGGCGATGCAACTATTGAATATAGCATTGATGCGGATGCGGAAGTATCCCTGGGCATTTACAATGTATTGGGCGTAAAAGTAGCCGAGCTTGTAAATACACATCAACAGGCAGGAACATACAAGTACAGCGTTAACGATAAAAACACCGGATTAAATTCCGGGGTGTATTTTGTAACGCTGATCGCGAACGGAAAAACAACCATTCACAGGATCGTAGTCACGGAATAAAAAAGTTTAAAAACTAATTTTTATATAAATAAATTCTGCAAAATGTTAAATAAAATAAAAAAAGTATTGATCGTATTTGTATTGATTATTGCTGGAAAATCAGGGCTACTGGCACAACCTTTAGCTGCTAATGCAGGTGCTGATGCAACTATCTGTAGTGGCAGCAGCACAACGCTGAACGGCTCCGCCACTTTTGGGATTCCCCCATATAACTACTCGTGGTTACCGGTTACAGGCTTAAGCGATCCGGCTATTGCTAACCCTGTTGCAAATCCTTCTGCAACTACAACATATACTCTTACTGTAACCGACAATGTTTCCAATACCAGCACAGATGCAGTAGTAGTAACTGTAAACCCAGCACCACCTGTTAATGCCGGTGGAAACCAAACCATCTGCCTGGGCACAGCCATTAATTTTTTTACGACTTCAACCGGTGGAACATATAGCTGGACATTCGGAGACGGAGGTACTTCCAGTACACGGATTTCTCCTTATACCTATACTGCTGCCGGCACATACAATGTAAGTGTTGTTGTTTCGGATGTTAACGGATGTACGGCAACTGACGGAGCGGTTATTACTGTTGCAGATTATCCTGTTATTAGTCCAACTTCCAACAACACCACTTGTCCTTCGTCCTGCGATGGAACTGCAGATGCAAATGCATCCGGCGGGTTTATGCCATTTACTTATAACTGGACAGGCGGCTATACCAGCCCTACACCAAACACTTTATGTCCGGGAACATATTCGGTTACCGTTACCAATACTGCGGGTTGTAGCAGCAACGGCGCCGTTTTTGTAAATTCGCCGCCAGCGATTATCATGAATGTAAGCCCGGTTCAAACAATTTGTTATGGCGATACGGTATTATTATATGCAGATGTTGTAAGCGGCGGCGTACCTCCTTTTACTTATTTATTTGATAGCGGCTCATCCACTATGTCGGGAAACGACACCGTTTATGCAACACCTGTAACAGGCACAGCCTACACAATTACTGTTACAGATAGCCAAGGCTGTGGCAAAAGCGGCTCTACAGGCGTGTCTGTTACTTCCAGCACCGATATTTACGGACATGTTACCTATTCCGGCGGCGCACTGGCCAGCGGAACAAATACAGTAGCCTTGTATAAGTATGTACCAATGTACACATCCTTTGCAGCGGTACAAACAACAACCGTTGATGCTTCCGGTGATTTCCATTTTGTAGCTGCCAATCACAATGATTATTTAGTAGAAGTGCTTGCAGATACAACGGCAAATCCAACATTGGTACGCACCTATTATGGAAACCAATACTTGTGGGATTCTGCAACGGTATTGAATCATGGCTGTGCCGTGAATGACACGATCAGCATCGTAATGGTGGAAACCAGCCCTACAGTGGGACCCGGAATGATCAGTGGAACAGTAAACCAGGGTACGGGATTTTCGCGAGTACCGGGTGAACCGATCCCGGGAATTGATGTGAAGCTGGGACGCAATCCCGGCGGGCAAATGGTAGCAAGCACTACTACATCGGATCCACTGGGAACCTATTCCTTCTCCAACATCCCTGTAAATACCGGGGGACAGCATTACACTATTTATGTAGACATTCCGGGACTTGTAAGGGATTCAACGCGTGATGTGACCATTGATGCTACGCATACAGATTTTACTAACCAGGATTATACCGCAGATTCCACCTCGGTGTATTACATTGATGTGACCACAGGAATTGCTGCGCACAAAGCACCTGTAGGTGTTATGAGCATTTATCCGAACCCTTCTAATACAAACACTACCATTGAATATACGATCGCGGATCACGCAACTGTATCACTGGGTGTATACAATGTATTGGGCGTAAAAGTAGCAGAACTGGCCAATACAGAGCAAGCTGCAGGAAATTATAAATACATTTTTAATGCAAAAAATTATAATCTCCGGTCAGGAATTTATTTCATTAGCCTGATCACGGATGGCAAAGCAACTATTCAGCGGTTAGTGATCACTGAATAATAAAAATTAAAAAAAGCGAAAAGCCATCCGACACACAACGGGTGGCTTTTTGATTTTAATACATTGCCATCCGCTAAATTTTTCGTTTTTTTGCAGTCCCGTTTTAATGCGGGAAATGAACAATTAAAATTAAAATTATGGAAATCCAAAAGAGAACAAAGGTAAAAGAGCTGTTAAATTCAACAGCATTTGGAAGTGAAGTAACCGTAAAAGGCTGGGTGCGTACGTTTCGTAACAACCAGTTTATTGCATTGAACGATGGCTCTACCATAAATAATATTCAGCTGGTTGTTGATTTTGCAAATACGGATGAAGCATTGTTAAAACGCCTGACCACGGGCGCTGCTATCAGCGTTACCGGTGAGCTGATCGAATCCATGGGTAAAGGACAAAAAGTGGAAGTAAAAGTAAAACAGCTGGAAATTTTAGGCGATAGCGATGCAGAAAAATTTCCGTTACAGCCCAAAAAACACAGCCTTGAATTTTTGCGGGAAATCGCCCATTTGCGTTTTCGCACCAATACCTTCAATGCTGTATTTAAAGTACGTCATGCACTTGCATTTGCTATCCACCAATTTTTTAACGACCGTGGATTTGTGTATCTGCATACGCCTATTATTACCGCTTCGGATGCTGAAGGCGCCGGCGAGATGTTCCGCGTTACTTCTCTTGATTTTGATAACCCGCCACGTACGGAAGACGGCAAAGTGGATTTCAAACAGGATTTTTTCGGTAAATCCACCAACCTTACTGTTTCCGGACAATTGGAAGGAGAGCTGGCGGCAATGGCTTTGGGTGAAATCTATACATTCGGGCCAACATTCCGTGCAGAAAATTCAAACACCACCCGCCATCTTGCGGAATTCTGGATGATTGAGCCGGAAGTTGCTTTCGCTGATTTGAATGATAACATGCAGCTGGCCGAAGACTTATTGAAATACTGCATCAAACATGCAATAAATACCTGTGCAGATGAGCTTGAATTTTTAAAAACACGCTTACTGGAAGAAGAAAAAATGAAGCCGCAGGATGAGCGTTCGGAGCTTGATCTGCTGGCGAAATTAAACTTCTGCTTAGATAACAGCTTTGAGCGTTTAACCTACACGGAAGCGATCGAGATCCTGAAAAACTCTACACCGAATAAAAAGAAAAAATTCAAATATTTAATTGAAAACTGGGGTGCCGATCTGCAAAGCGAGCATGAGCGTTATTTGGTAGAAAAGCATTTTAAAAAACCGGTGATCTTAACGGATTATCCGAAAGATATAAAATCGTTCTACATGCGCCAGAATGATGATGGAACAACGGTGGCTGCCATGGATATTTTATTCCCGGGAATCGGTGAGATCATTGGCGGATCGCAGCGGGAAGAACGTTTGGAGCTATTGGAAAAACGCATGAGCGAAATGCACATCCCGGCAGACGAATTATACTGGTACCTGGATACACGCAAGTTCGGAACAGCGCCACATGCAGGATTTGGATTGGGTTTTGAGCGTTTGGTTTTATTTGTAACCGGCATGACCAACATCCGCGACGTGATCCCTTTCCCGAGAGCGCCAAAAACAGCAGAGTTCTAAGAGACCTGTGTGATAAAAAAAACAGATATTAGATTGTTAGATAATAGACGTAACGTGTAAAATAAATCTAAAGCCTTTGTGTAAAAGCAAAGGCTTTTTTATTGTGGTGCTAAGGCAGGATGCCATTCAATAAAATAGCACGAGCGGGGCGCTCGCATCTGCGGAGTCCTTTGGCAGGAACAGCATGACAGCTCCGAAAAACAATTTAATAACATACCACCGCTTAGCTCCCCCCTTTCAGGGTTTGAAACCGTGACAGAGGGTTTTTCTTTTCCGGCATCGCTGCAGACAGAACTTTGAACTTTCAAACTTTAAACTTTGAACTTATTTATATATCTTTATTCAGCCAATTAGATCTCCACTTTGACGCATTTTAAAAAAATAAGTATTATTTTTTTCGTTCTGCTTTGCAGCAGGGTTTGCGTTGTTGCACAAACATACGATTTCCGGAATTTTAACGTAGAGGATGGTTTGGTGCAATCACAGGTATTGTCGATCTGCCAGGATAATAACGGCAATATTTGGTTTGGCACCAACAACGGCGGCGTTAGCAAATACGACGGAAATAAATTCATTAACTATACAGAGGCCGACAGTTTAATTAACAACGTTGTTTTTTCCATTGAGGAAATAAAAGACGGCAGGATGCTGTTTGGCACCAACGGCGGGCTTAGCATTTTAACCGGGAAAAAATTTTACAACATCAACGACTCAACGGGATTGCCGCATAACCGCGTTTTTAAAACCATACAGGACAACAATGGAACGGTCTGGATCGGAACTGCAAAAGGCGTTTGCCAGCTGAGTGGCAATAAAATTGTTGCGTTCAAAGAAGATACACTGCTAAGCAAATCGAAAATTTTTACAATGTATGCCGATAAAGCCAACAACATTTGGTTTGGAACCATCGAGTACGGCGTAATCAAATACAACCTCAACACCAAAAAATTTAATTATTACGGAACCAAAGAAGGAATGCCCAGCACCTTTGTACGCGCTATTAATGAAGACTTGCAGGGCAACGTTTACATTGGAACCGTAACAGGGATTTGCAGGATCAACCCGGAAGGAAAGCTGGAGAAAGTAAACATTCCCGCGCAGGAAAACATTGGCTTTACCGCGATCATCCCCGATAATAAAAATAATTTATGGCTGGCAACCAGTGAAGGCGTTTACAAATTCAATGGCTTTGTATCACGCAAATACACGGAAAAAAACGGGTTGGCAAGCAGTAAGTTAATGTGCGGCTTCCAGGACCGTGAAGGAAATTTTTGGTTCGGGACCGATGGATTTGGCGCTGCTAAATTTACCGGTGAAGCTTTTCTTTCCTACAGCTCAAAAGACTTGCTGCCGGGTGATTACATCAAATATATTTTCCAGGATTCAAAAAAAAATATCTGGATCGCAGTTAAAGATTATGGTTTAGTTTGCCTGAAAGGCGGTGTGATCACACCCTACAAATTAAATGTGAAGGATGTAAAAAATTCCATTGCGGATAATGATGTACAGGCGATTACGGAAGATGCATCTGGCAATATGTACTTTGGCACAAAAACAGGATTGAGTGTTTTCGACGGAAAAAATTTTCATAATTATTCAAAAAAAGACGGGCTGCCGGATGAGAATGTATTGTCGATCCTGAAAGGCCGCAACGGCCAGATATGGATCGGAACGCCATTTGGATTGTTTGCTTTTAAGAACAATACTTTTGAGCCGGTTGCCATTGTAAATAATACCTACAAGGATAACATCCCGGTATATTCTATTTTCGAAGACCGCAATCAATCGCTTTGGCTGGCTACACAAAGCGGCGTTGTAAAATACAACGGAAGCACTGTACAAAAATTCAACAAAGCATCCGGTTTTACCGATAAGCGCGTGAGCAGCATCCTACAGGACAAAATGGGACATTTGTGGTTTGGAACCGATGATGGTATATACAGCTACGATTACACCGCATTTGACAACATCAATGAAAGTCGCGGCCTTGCTTCCAACAAAGTTTACCTGATGCTGCTCGACAATGATTATTTATGGGTGGGCACCAACAAAGGAATTGATAAAATTAACCTGGCAGTATTGCGCTCTTCCAATAAAATAGAACTGAAACATTACGGAAAAGAAGAAGGATTAAAAGGCGTGGAATGCAATTCCAATTCGCAGATGCGCGATGCCGACGGGAATTTATGGTTTGGAACGATCAAAGGCGCTACTGTTTTTAATCCGCATTACGATAAAATCAACCGCGAGGAAGCGCTGACAAGGATAACAGGCATCCGTTTGTTTTTCCAGAATGCAGAAGCCGACCTGAATAAATATTCGGCAGGCACCGACAGCATTTCCCATCTGCCGCACAACCTGGTTTTACCATACGATAAAAATCACATTACATTTGATTTTATTGGTGTGTGCATCACCAATCCGAACAAAGTAAAATACCAGTTCAAGCTGGAAGGCGCTGATGCTGACTGGTTTCCACCGACATCAAAAACGGAAGCAACTTATTCATCTTTGCCTCCGGGCGATTATGTTTTCCATTTAAAAGCCATGAATAACGATGGTTTGTGGAATGCAAAAGATGTGACATTCAAATTCACGATCCTTCCGCCATGGTATAAAACATGGTGGTTTTACACACTGGTAACTGTTTTCGCTTTTGGATGTGTTTATTTATTTATTATAGTCCGTACACGCAACCTGCAAAAAGCAAAAATAGAGCTGGAGCAGGAAGTGCAATTACGTACCTATCAGCTGCGCCAGGAAAAAGAAAAAGTGGAAGTGATCAACAAGGAAGTAAGCGAGCAAAAAGCGATCATTGAAGCAAAAAATCACGACATTACAGACAGTATCAAGTATGCGAAAAACATCCAGGAAGCGCTACTGCCACCACTGCAGAATTTGCATTCGGAGATGAAAGAAGCATTTGTACTTTACCAGCCGAAAGATATTGTAAGCGGGGATTTTTACTGGTTTGCAAAACGCAACAATAAACGTTTTGTAGCCTCTGTGGATTGTACCGGACATGGCGTTCCGGGCGCCTTCATGAGCATCATCGGCAATACATTATTAAATGAGATTGTAACAGATAAAAACATTACACAGCCCGCAGAAATTTTGAATGAATTACATCACGGTGTAAAAACAGCATTGAAACAAAGCGAAAGTGAAAATGAACGCCGCGATGGGATGGACATTGCACTTTGTTCGTTGAACGAAGCAGGAAATATTTTGGAATATTCCGGCGCCAACCGTCCGCTGTGGATATTCCGCAACAATAAAACGGGCGAAGAAACGTTTGAAATGATCAAAGCAAACAAGTTCCCGATCGGTGGCATGGAGCTGGAAGAAAATGAAAAGCGGAAATTCACCAATCATGAAATTCCTGTGGAAAAAGGAGACATGATCTATGTATTTTCAGATGGATATGCCGATCAGTTTGGCGGTGAGCGCGGTAAAAAATTTATGGTAGGCAACATGCAAAAACTGATTGCTGATATTTATACAAAACCTGTAAAAGAACAGGAACAACTGCTGATACAAGCTCTCCAAAACTGGAAAGGAGAATTGGAACAAATCGACGATGTGCTGGTGATCGGCTTTCGTATTTAAAAAATATATCTAAAGAACAAATGAAAAAAATCTGTTATTTTGCCCTGATCATTCTTACACTGACAGTCTATTCGTGCAAAAAAACAGAGGCGGGTTTTACTTCTGATAAATCTGAAGCATACGTTGGCGAAGCGATCCATTTTTTTGACAATGATGAAATGAGGAAGAACTGCACCTTCACTTATGATTTCGGGGATGGCTCTAACTCAGCAAATAACTCCAATTTATATTCCGGGACCGGAGGTTACGGAGGAAATAACTCAAATACAATTTTCAGCGACAGGAATCCGAGCCATATTTACTGGCAGCCCGGAACGTATGAAGTTACGCAAACCATTGCAAAAGCAGGCAACCTGGAAAAAGGAAAATCCAAACAGGTAACTGCAAAATTAATAGTACAGATCAAAGCCGTGACTGCTAATTTTTCTATTGCAGATACGACCGCTTTTTGTACCACTTCTACTGTTGTGCATTTTACAAATACAACCAACGGCGCTGATCAATCTATATGGGCCGCAACCGGCTTTGGCTGGACGTATGTAAACACTACCGACCCTGGCGCATCAACAAATGTAACTGCTGCTTATGTGGGCGGGAATGGATCTGCAGGTTATGCAAACGAAGTATACATTACATTTAGCAGTCCCGGGATATGGAAAATTTCATTAGGTGTAGGAAATGGTTTTTATTCGAATAGTTGTACAAAAAAGATCGTTGTACATTAAACCAACTGAATATTTAAACAGATTCCACCGGATACAGTATTTCTAAATATCCGGGGTTAATACAATACTCTTTTTTTCTGAAATTCCATTTGCTTTCATTCATTTATTCTCCCATTTAATCGTTTTCTACGCACCACTTTTGGCTAAATATTTGTTACTTTTGTAATGAATAAGAACTAGCGCAGAAAGCTTTATGTTAAGGCAGATACAAACACAAAAATTATTACAAAAATTATCCCCACAGCAAATTCAGTTAATGAAATTGCTGCAATTACCTACGATCGCATTAGAACAACGCATCAAGGAAGAGATGGAGATCAATCCCGCGCTGGAAGAAGGAGCAGAAACCGATGATGAACCGAAAGATGAATTTGAGAATGAAGAATTTGAAGATGCGCCGAAGGATGAGGAACACAACCGCGATGATTTTGCATTGACGGATTACATGGATGATGACGAAGGCGCTTCCTATAAATTAAAAGCAAACAATATCAGTCCGGATGAAGAGCGCAAGGAAATTCCTTTTTCTGTTGGGCTTACCTTCCAGGACATGCTGGAAAGCCAGCTGGGCATGAAAGCCCTGGACGACCGCGAATACCAGATCGCTGATTACCTGATCGGAAATTTGGATGACGACGGTTATTTACGCAGGGACCTGGGTTCTATTGTTGACGACATTGCCTTTTCACAAAACATTACCACAACGGAAGAAGAGCTGCTGGAATTATTAAAAGTGATCCAGGATTTTGACCCGGCCGGCGTAGGCGCACGTGATCTGCAGGAATGCCTGCTGATCCAGCTGCGCAGGAAAGAAGTGCAAACACAGATCGTGGAGCTTGCTACCGAAGTGGTGGAAAAGCAAATGGATGAGTTTTCTAAAAAACATTACGATAAAATTGCAAAAAAACTGGAGATCGATGATGAGTTGTTGAAAGAAGTGATCCAGGAAATTTTAAAATTAAATCCCCGCCCCGGTAATTCCATGGCCGACGGGCAAAAAAGCTACCAACAGGTGATCCCCGATTTTACGATCACGAATGACGATGGCGAATTATTACTGGGATTGAATTCCCGCAATGCGCCTGATTTGAAGGTAAGTGCGGAGTATAATAAAATGTTTGAGGAATATTCCAAAACAAAAGACAAGGCTAACAAGGAAGCATCCATGTTTATCAAACAAAAACTGGATGGTGCGCGCTGGTTCATTGATGCGATCCAGCAACGGAACCAAACCTTGTTGTTTACCATGAATGCGATCATGGAATACCAGCGTGATTATTTTTTAACCGGCGATGAAACACAGCTGAAGCCAATGATCCTGAAAGACATTGCAGAAAAAGTGTTGTTGGATATTTCAACTATTTCGCGCGTTGCCAACAGCAAATATGTACAAACACCTTTCGGGACATTTTTACTGAAAACTTTTTTCAGCGAATCGCTTTCTACAGATAGCGGTGAGGAAGTATCGACACGGGAAGTGAAAAAAATCCTGGAAGATTGCATTGGAGCGGAAAGCAAAAAGAAACCATTGACCGATGATAAGCTGGCAAAGATCCTGAAAGAAAAAGGATACAACATTGCCAGGAGAACAATCGCTAAATACCGCGAACAACTTGATATTCCGGTAGCGCGCTTAAGGAAGGAACTGTAATTTCCTTTTTCTTATTTTGTAAAACCAATTTAAATTTTTTGTTTTGACTACTGAAACGCGCTTCGCAAAAACAATTTCGTACCTGCTGCATCCATTGCTGATGCCAACTTACGGCTTTGCGCTGATCTTTTTTACACACAATTATATTTCCACGTTTACACCTCCTGAATTTAAAGCAAAGATCCTGATCGTTACTTTCTTTTTCACATTTTTTTTACCGGCGCTCAATGCATTTATCTTATTAAAGATCGGACGGATCCGCAGCATGGAAATGGAAACCACGCGTGAACGGGTGATCCCATATCTGAGTACAGCCATGTATTATTTTGCATTGCTGTATATGTTCTACAGCCGTAATTTTCCAATGGTGATTGTATTGATGATTGCCGGTGCAGGCATTTCTATTTTGCTTACATTTTTTATTAATTTTAAATGGAAAATAAGCGCACATGCCATTGGCATTGGCGGCTTGATAGGCGGAGTAATGGGTATTTCCCTGCGCTTAATGATCGATTTCAGGCTTATTTTACTTCTATTGATCCTTTGTGCAGGCCTCATCGGCTTTGCGCGCTTAAAGCTGAAAGCACATGAACCGGCACAAGTGTATACGGGATTGCTGCTGGGCTTTTTGGTGGAGCTTTTGTTGATAGTCTTTGTTAAATTCTGATACAGATAACGCCCGCCGGCTAATACAACAGCAGCCCCACTCCAACAGAAAAAGGGACCATATTAGGTTCGCCCCTGCCTTTTTTGAACAGATCTGAAAAAGCATAAAATCCCTGCAGTACAAATTTATTATAACCAATACGCATGGTAACGCCATAGCGCCATGGATTGATATTTTTAATGTCGTAAATTTTACGTTTGCCGTCGTCGTCAATTATTTTAGTGTGCACATTATATGCGTACCCGGCTTTTACCCCTACCGAAAATTTAAAGCTGTGTTGTCCGCGTGTACGGATGCGCAGCTCCACAGGAATTTCCACATAATTGCAGGATAGTTTATTGCGTTTGTATTGGGTAGTGAGCGGTTCAAGCGTGGTGTATTTTCCATCGATGGTGTATGTAATACGTCCGTTGCTGTGCATATCATGTGTGCTGAAGCCACCGCCGAAAGCCACACTGAACGGGCCATATCCAAAAGGATAATCCCACATGAAGTAGGCATTGCCGCCCAATGAATATGGTTTTTGTTTGATACCAGCCGGTAAATTCAGGAAGCCATCGTAATCAAAATCGACGATGATGCGATCCTTTGCATCTGCAATTTTTTTAGGTTGCGGCTCACCGGGAGTTTGAGCAAATGCGCCAACGGTAGCGGTAAAAAAAAGAATCAGTAAGAAGGATTTTTGTATAAAATAACGCAAGTGCATCTTGTATTTAATTTATACGCAAATATAACATTTTATCTTTTTTGCAATGTTATTGTTTCTCATCCACTTTTTCCTGCGCAATCCGGATCATATCGTTTACCTGAACAACCAGGTCATCAAAATCAATGGGTTTAGGAATAAAAGCATAAGCGCCAAGGTTAAGAGAAATGGCTTCTGCTTTTTCCTGCCCAAGTGATGAAATAATGATGACCGGGATACGATTGTAATAAAATTTCTTGAGCAGTGATAACAAGCTCAGGCCTGAAATATCCGGCATCATGATATCACTTATCACCCCGTCTATCTTATATTTATCGATTAGCTCCAACGCCTGAAAGGCATCATCTGCAGTAATTACATCGTACCCTGTTTCTTTTAGCCTGAAAGCGATTGCACGTTGAAAAAGCTTATCGTCGTCTATTACCAAAATCCGTTTCATAATTTTTTGCTTTTATTGTTCATGTAAATTTAACGTACAATTTCCGATGGAGTGATACAATTTCGATGCCCGGTAGATCCGGTCATACGGTTGGGAGAAGTTGAATGATTTTCTGCATCAGCTCCGATTCGTGATACGGTTTGGAAATGTACTCGTTCATGCCTGCGGCCAGGCATTTATCGCGCTCGCCTTTGAGCACATTCCCGGTGACGGCAATCACGGGCGTTTGAATCCCTTTTTTCCGGATCTTTGCAATGGCTTCCAAACCGCCCATTTCCGGCATGTGCAGATCCATCAAAATAATGTCGTATTGTTTTTTACTTAATTTTTCCAGCGCCAGTGAACCATTGTCTGCCACATCGATCTTCATGTCGTAGCTTTCTAAAATATGGCAAGCCAGCAATTTGTTCATTTCATCATCATCCACGATCAGCACTTTTTTAGCTGTTAATTTTTCCTTGCAGATGGCCGGGTCAATTGCATTTTGCTGTGCCATGGTATTTTCATCCACAGGTAAATTGTACGGAATGGTAAAATAAAAAACCGAGCCTTTTCCTGTTTCACTTTTTACGCCAATGCTTCCCTGCTGCAGCTCCACCAATTTTTTAGAAATGGTTAATCCAAGCCCGGTTCCACCATATTTGCGGGTAACGCTGGAATCGGCCTGTGTAAATTGTTCGAAAATGGTCAGTTGGTTTTCGGCACCGATACCGATACCTGTGTCGGAAACTTCAAACAGCAAGGTTTGCGAACCACTCTCTGCCTGTGCTACTTTACAAACGATCCTGATCATGCCTTTTTCGGTAAATTTTACAGCGTTGGCAACCAGGTTGAGCAGGATCTGCTTTAAGCGAACAGAATCACCTACAATAGTCTTCGAAATATTTTCATCCAGCACATAGCTCAGCTCCAGGCCTTTTTTCTCCGCAGTGTTTTTAAAGGATATATACACATCCTCCAGCACTTCTTCTACATCAAATGCTATATTTTCCAGCACAATACCGCCCGATTCCATTTTTGAATAATCCAGAATCTCGTTGATAATGGTGATCAGGTGATTGGAAGAACGCTTTATATTGAACAATAATTTTTGCTGTTCATTTGCCAGCTCTGTCTTTAATAATTGTTCGGAAAAACCTACGATCACATTCATTGGTGTACGGATCTCGTGGCTCATGTTTGCTAAAAACTCCTCTTTGGCTTTCGCAAGCTTTTCGGTGCTCTTTTTCTCGCGGAGCAATTCTTTTCTCAGGCGGTTGTTGTGTTTTACTTCGCGGTATACGATCACTAAAAATACGAACATAATGAGAATGCCGGAAGCAACAAGACTGGTTAGAATGTTGCTGGTATTGCTGGCAGTATCATCTGTTAATTTATTGAGCCCTGCTTTTGATTCGGCAATTTCCAGCTTTTCGAGCTTGGTAAAAACAGCACGGATACTATCCTGCGCATAATCATCCTTCTCGATCAGCCGCAACGTTTGTTTAAAAAAGTTGGTGGATTTTACATTCCCTTTTTTTTCTGCCTGCTCCAGCATGTCTTTTACAGAGCTTGCAGAAACCACGTCTGTTGTAACCACAGGTGGCTTAATAGATGCCACAGCCGCTGTGGAAAGTGAAGGCGATGGCAACGTACTGATGGTCTGGTCCTGTTTATCTTTATTTTTTTTACCGGAAAACAAACGGGAGAAAAAATTACTGCGTTCTTCTTTGGGAGCTTCTGCTTGATTTTGAGGCTGATCTTTATCTTCTGCCGGCGCTGATAAATGATCGGGCTCGGAATCTACCGACAAGGTTTGCTTTTGCGATTCGGAAATTTTTGAAATAATGTCGGGTAAACCGGATTGTGTATCATAGCTATCCGCAAGATGGATACGCTCGCGGCAGATCTCCAGCTTGTTATTGATGTAATAACCCAGCTTTTCGAGGTTGCGGTAATATTCCTGGTTATCGAGGGCTATTTTGCTTAGCTCGTCCATGTATTGCCCCACCAGCACCACACTGCTATCATACATCAGAAGCAGCGAATCATTTTTGGTAACGGAATATTGTTTAATATAAAAATCAATGTCGTATACCTCGTGTGATATTTTTTTGCGGTATACATTTTTAGGATTGAGACCGGCATACGCATTGATATTTTTCTTTAATATTCCGAGATTTTTATACGTGATCCAGTAGGTGGTCGCCAGCAGGCAAGCCACCAAACCAAAGCCAAGCATTACTTTCCAGAATATCGTTTTGTAATTTTTCATACTTTTTATTGATGGGCATCGTTGTTTAGAACGGCCAGCTCTTCTTTTATTTCCTCAATGGCCAGTGCAATAATGGTGGATACTGTAGATATTAATTCCGCGACTTTATCTATGTGTATTTTTTGTTTTGAAGAAATTTCCAGCGACAAAATATCGTCCTGCAATACGGTTAATCCCACAAACTGCAGGGATGGCTTCATTTTATGCGCAATCAGGTAAATGGTATCCCAATCTTTTACCAGGAGCGCATTTTTTAACCGCTGCACATCCACTGCCGATTGTTCTACAAAAGCGCTCAGCATTTTTTGCTCAAAAGCAGCATTTCCCTTCGATATGGTCCTTAGATAGGAAAGATTGGTGTACTTTTTTTTGTTCGTTAAATCCATTGGTTGAAAATTGTTTACATGTTCCTCCTACAAAATTACTTCCAATAACGGACTTAACAAATGCCTTTTTCGATGGCTGGTTTTAAAATTTCGATGGTTTGCAGATCAGATCAGCTTTAAGCGCTGGATGAGCGGCTTAAACTTGTTACGGCTAACGGGAATGGTTGTTTTATTTACGGAAATGCAATTGTCTTCGATCGCCGAGATCTTGTCCAAACGCACAATAAAGGAATTGTGCACACGTGCAAAATCATTTGCCGGCAGGGTTTGTTCAATACCTTTCATGGTGGAATGGATCGTGAATTTTTCCGTTAAGGTATGAATGGTCACATAATCGGCCAGCGCTTCAATGTACTGGATGGTTTTGAGATCGAGCTTGATAAAACGCGATGATACTTTTATAAAAATATGATCGTCGACGGTATTGATGGTGGTACCTTTTTTATCAAAATTGCGCTTTACTTTTGTAACGGCTTTTAAAAAACGCTCGTAGGCAAAGGGCTTAATTAAAAAATCGGTTACATCGTATTCAAATGCTTCCACGGCAAACTCTTTATTGGAGGTAATGATCACTACTTCGGGGCGCGACACGTCCAGTGTTTTCATGAAATCCATACCGGTCATTTCCGGCATCATCACGTCTAAAAATATAAGATCAACACTGCCGCCCATCACCAGGTTGGAAGCTTCTATAGCGTTGGAACAGGAACCGATAAGGTTTAGCAGCGTGGTTTGATTGATCTTGTTCTCAAGATCAATGCGCATCATTTCATCATCATCAACGATAATACAATTCATAAAAATGGCTTGGAGAAATTGTATGTAAATATAACCGATTTATTTCAAAATATCGAAGGGGAATTACCAGCCATCGAAAAATCAATTTTGACCGGGTAAATGGCATTTAATTTTACTCTCAGATTAACAGAAAAGTATAACAACAATGAAAAAGATCGTCACACTAATTTTTGCAGTACTTTCTTTCACAGCATTTACTGTAAAAGCCCAAAGGGAAAATGGGTATGTAAAAAACAGCAGCTACAGCAACAGCGCTTATACAAATAGTATTGGTGTACGCGCGGGAACGGAACTGGGCGTTACCTTTAAACATTTTTACAGGCCAACCTGGGCATTTGAAGGTACTGTAACCACTGGTTATAGAGCACTTGTTGCCACCGCATTATTTGAAAAACATTATGAGCTTTTTTATACGCCGGGCTTTAATTTGTTTTTTGGTGGCGGTGGACATTTCGGAAGCTGGGGCGATGTAGCGTATTATCATCACAATTATTATAACGGTGAAGACCATTATTACAGAACTTATGAACCGACTCCCAGTGCGGGAGTGGATGGAATTTTCGGGCTGGAGTATAAATTTCCAAGAACTCCGTTCACCATCGGCGCCGACGTTAAACCCTACTTTGACGTATTTTACCCGGGCGATAGTTGGGCTGAAGCTGCGGTCAGTTTCAGATATATTTTGAAATAGATTTGTTAAATAAAACCGCCGCGTTTCGATTTGAAACGCGGCGGTTTTTTATGTTTTTTTAATCGTATGAATTACGCAGCTATTCGTTGCAAAATGGCTTTGCACGGAATATCAGAAGTTACCACTAAATGATGAACTGCGTGTAGCGGGATACTAAAATAATCACCTGCTTTGAGTGAATGTTTTTCTTCTCCGATAATGATATCGCAGGCGCCTTCCAGGATCAGGAATTTCTCAAACTGATCGTCGTGTACTTCATGCGGCGCCATTGTTTTGATCCAAACGATGGCGGTTTGCTTTTCGGGTGTATAACCGATTATTTTGGCTTTCATTTCTTCAAAATCATCTCCTATCACCATGTCCGGACGATTGATCCATTGGCTGTAATCCTCCATTTTGGAATCCGCATTCAATACGGGTGGAAATGCAGGCTGTTCGCCATTTTGCAAACGTTCCATGTAATCGATGGTCGCGATCAAAAATGGTTTAATCGCCGGGTGTGGCGCAGTTGTTTGCGCTGCTGCGTAATGCTGCAATGCATTGCTGATCTCGTCAATTTCGTTACGGATTTCTTCGTGGGCGGATGCTAATTTCTCAACCTCCAAAGCCTCTTCCGGTGTCACGTCGCCCAGTACGTACATTTCCAGTATTCCAGAAGCTATGTATTCTTGTATGTTCATTTTTATAGTGTTCTTTTTTGTTTCAGCTCTTTCCTGATCTTCAATTTTAATTCTGCCATTGAAATACCCAATTCTTGTGCGATTGCGGCATAACTATCACCTTTAAAATAAACCAGGTCCAAAGCCTTTGATTGCTGATTCGGTTCCGGAAAAGAGACTGATTTTTGCTGCTTTTCCAGTGAGTAATGCCCGTCAGTTGCTTCACTTACGAGATGTTTGGTCTGTTGGATTTCCGGGATTGCTTTATTTTCTGAAACCGGGCCGGGTGTTACCGCCAAACCCCTTGCTATTTTTAGCATCCGGGTAAATAAACGCTCGCCTGCAGGATTATATTTTGTAAGAATGTCTGTTATTTTCAGGAAAGTTGCCTGTAGGATCTGTTCTGCTTTCTGCTTGTCGTTCACCATCCGGGAAATGATCCCCAGCAGTGCGGGTGCGTATGTATCATACAGCCAGGAAAATGCCTGTTTGCTTCCCTGGCCGATCTGTTCGATCAGCAGTTTTTCGGCATCCGGTGCCTGTATTTCTTTAACGGTCAAACCCATTCACAGCTCATTTACGCTTGCTAAGTTAATGAATTTCGGGTTCAAAAAACTTCCGGCAAAAAATGAAAGTAAATGGGTTTGACTGTATTAAATTTAAAATATATTAAACGGTATGCGCTTCATTCCAGGTAGTGTTTAATGCCTGTAAAAAGGTAGCGCTTTCCTGTGCTCCGGAAACGGCGTATTTGCTCCCGAGCACAAAAAACGGAACACCGCGAACGCCAACCTGCTGTGCTTCGTATACATCTTTGTGCACATCGTCCGCATAAGCGTTGCTTTCCAGCATTTCCTTCACCTGTGTTGTGTCAAGCCCGATCTCGGAACCCAACTGTATCAATACTTCCCGGTCGCCGGTATTTTTTCCTTCTGTGAAATATGCTTTGAACAAACGTTCTTCCGCCGCATCTCCTTTTCCGGATTTTTTTGCCAGCTGTATCAACCGGTGTGCATCAAAAGAATTAGCGATCACTGCTTTATCAAAATCACATTCCAGCCCTACTTCCTTTGCCATGGCGGTTACACGGTCGTTCATACTTTTTGCCTGCTCCAGCGACCAGCCTTTTATTTCGGCAAGGTATTGATTGATATTTTTGCCGGGAGTGGTTTCCTGATCAGGATTCAGCTGAAAGCTTTTCCAGATAATTTCCACATCCTCTTTGTGCTCAAATTGCGCCAGTGCATTTTCAAATTTCCGTTTTCCAATATAGCAAAACGGGCACATCACATCTGACCAGATTTCTATTTTCATAACGGATTAATCTAATGTTGCTGTATAATTGATGGTGGTGTTGTACAATTTGGAGATCGGGCAGTTTGCTTTTGCATCTGCAACCAACTCGTCAAATTTTTCTTTGCTGATGCCCGGTACTTTTGCATTAACAGTAAGGTGCGATTCGGTGATTTCGCCTTTTGCAGGATCCAGTGTAATCTCACATTTTGTATCAATATTATCAGGTACAAAACCTGCACCGGTTAAGTTAAAGCTCAGCTTCATGGTAAAACATCCTGCATGCGCGGCTGCCACTAATTCTTCCGGGTTAGTTCCGATGCCATCCGCAAAACGGGTATTAAAAGAATATTGTGCTTTATTCAATACGGTACTTTGTGTACTCATGGTTCCTTTGCCTTCTTTGCCACTTCCCTGCCAGTTGGCTGTTGCTGATCTTTTCATGTTTCTATTTTTATTTAGTTAATAATTAGTGTTTATTTTTGAATTATAAAAGTAGAATTAAAATCTGCCGAAAGCAACAATTACCGCCAGCACAAAAATGATCACATTGACCATTACTTCTTTTTTCTCATCATTTTTTAAATGATCGAGCGCGGCCATGATCATGATCAATGCCAGGGCGCCGGCGGCTACCGGCGTTAAGATCACGGCAAAGCCAGTTGCCCAGGGAAGAATCAGTCCTAACCCGGCAAGCAATTCGGAAACTCCTATAAATTTGATCATTCCGGGCGAATAGCGTGCTGTCCAGTTTAACCTTGCCAGTTTTTCTTTTGGTTGCGTGGATTTCATGATCCCGGCTGTAATGAACATCGCGCCAAGCAAACCTTGTAAGATCCATAGTAATATATTCATTGTTTGAGGTTTTTATGAGGGTGTCAGCTAAATACTAATTATTACTAATCTGTGTATAAAAGAAAATGCCAAAGTCCAGGCATCTTCGTGACTGTGGCAACAATACATGTTAAAAAAGAAAATCCCTGCCAGGGTTTGAAACCCTGGCAGGGATAAATAAAAAAACAGAATTATACTTAGAGCTAAAGTTAAAACGCCATATCATCTGCACTTGGGCCATAACTTCCCGGTATGGGAACGTTGAGCAATCGCAGATATACTCCCATCTGCGCACGGTGATGAATGATCTGTGAATACGTCATACGGATCACTTCTGTTTTTGTGCGTTTGCTTAAAATGGTATCGCCATTGCGCATTACCCACTGATCGGGAAGAATGTTATCTTGCGTTTTTTTCAACGTTGCGATGCCATCTGCCAGTGATTCTTCAAAAAACTGCATGAGTTCTTTGTTGTTTTTCACAATTTTAGGAACATAGGCATTTGCATTAAAATCAAGCTCACTGGTATTTACCGTCATGGTTACCCAGGTTGGCAATTCGGCAATGTGTGTTGCCAACCGTTCTATGGCCATGCTTTTTTCGTGTGGTTTCCAGCCGAATTTATCATCGGGAATGATAGCTAACATTTTGCGTGTGGTTTGAGCTTCTGCTTCCAATTCCTTCAGGAATGTGTCGATCATTGTCATTGTTTTGAAGTTTTAGGGTTTATAATTAGTATTTATTTTAAAAATGCATCATCCAGGTATTCACCAGTAAAAGCACTACCAGGTGAATGCCTACAAATACTGGCACCATGGTGTTTTTAGCAGTGTCGTTATTTTTACGGTGCACATACACTGCACCTGTAAGCAGGATCGCGTATAGCGGGGCCGCAAACAGGCGTGTAGCCGGAAAGATCAAAAGTGTAGCGCCTGCTATTTCTACAATCCCGAGGAATTGCATAAAACGAAGGGAAAAATTCCAGTTCCTGAATGTTTCTACTTTTTCTTTTTGTAAAACAACTTTTTGGATGCCTTGCATGTAGCTGGGGATCAGGAATGCCGCTAACAAGATCCAGAAAACGATGGTGATGATAGTGAGGGTTTGCATGGTTGCTGGTTTTTAAATTTGATACAAACTAACAACCCCGGAGTGACAACAGTATGTCAGCAGGAAAATAAAAAGTTTAAAGTTACAAGTTCAAGGTTCAAAGTTTGCTGTGTGTGAGAAAATCGTGCTGTTTGGTTTTTACCGCAAAGAACGCGGAAGAGGCGCAAAGGGTGCAGAGATTTATTATTAAAAAAAGCAGGCGATTGTGTTTGCAGATTCTAATAAATAGATCCCGTGTCGGGGCCGGGATGACAGTATAATTGTATAAGCAGTTTTTAATTATAATTCCTTATCAGGCATCTCACACACAGCATACTAATAAACCAATGAACTATTGAACCGGTGAACTTATTTCTCAGCAACAAGCGTTGCAATCTGCCGGATTCGTTTTTTGAGAATTTCGGGGCTAATGATATCGGCCTGGTCGCCGAACATAAGGTACCAGCGTGCAAATCCTTCGAGGGAAGAAGTAAGGAAGGTCATTTCGATTTTGTCCTTTAATTCGCGCTCCGACACAAAACCATTGTAATAGCGCTGATCGCCGAGGTACTGGATTATTTTTTTATCGACGGTCATGATCACCGTTTGTAATTCTTTTTCTTTGGAGATCTGTTTCAAATAGGTTTTTAAGGAAGGATGCTCTTTCCGGAACGGAAGCTCCGTTAGTGTGATCTTCGAAATCCGGTCGGTACGAAAATCGCGGTAATCATTACGCAGCTGGCAAAATGCAATGAGGTGCCAGTAGCTTCCCAGGTAAAAAACACCCACCGGTTCGATATTACGTTTTGTTTTTTCCTGGCTGTGGTTGGCAAAGTAATCGATGCTGAGGGCTTTTTTTTCGGAAATACTTTTTAAAATACTTTGCAGCGGGTTGAATGTGTTTTTATCAATCGGTAAATAATTGTTACCGATTACCTGGATGTGATCGTCCATGTTTTCAATGTACTCCTTTTCACTGGAGCGCAACACTGATTTTATTTTATACATCGCGGAAGAGTAGCTGTTTTTGGTAGAAACATCGGTAAATTTTTCCACAAGTTTTTCGGCAGTTAAAAATGCAATGGCTTCTTCTTTTGTAAACATTACCGGCGGCAAACGGTAGCCATCCATAATGGAATAACCCACGCCAGCCTCCCCTACCAAAGGAATTCCGGCCTCTTCCAGTGTTCTTATATCCCGGTATACCGTACGCAGGCTGATCTCAAACCGTTCGGCTATATCCTGCGCTTTTACCACTCTTCGTGATTGCAGATGAATTAAAATTGCGGTTACTCGATCGATCCTGTTCATGGTTTTTATGCTATATATAGTAGTGTGTAAATTTAATTAAAAATAAAGAGGTGTTAATCGACCCTGTAGGTGAATTTTAAATTACCCCTAAAACCCTCTAATACCAGCTATTACAGATGCATTAAATACCCGGAATAAAATTATTTTCAAAAAAAAGTAAAAAAAGCAAATCCAGAACAGAAATAGTTACGTTAATCTTTTCAAATCAAACTTAAAACAACTTAAACCTTAACATTATGAAAACGATTGTAAAAACAGCATTAGTAATATGCATCGCATTTTTTGCACAAAGTGCATCTGCACAAAAAATGGAATCCAAAGAAAAAACAGTTACTGTAGGCGGAGCTCCAATGTACCCTTCAAAAAACATCATTGAAAATGCAGTGAATTCAAAAGACCATACTACTTTGGTTGCAGCGGTAAAAGCGGCAGGCTTGGTAGAAACATTAGAAGGTACCGGCCCATTCACGGTATTTGCTCCAACAAATGAAGCATTTGATAAATTGCCAAAAGGAACTGTTGAAACATTATTGAAACCTGAAAACAAAGCAATGTTAAGCGGTATTTTAACGTACCATGTTGTTTCCGGAAAAATTGATTCTAAAATGATCATGGACATGATCAAAAAAGGAAACGGTAAAGCAGAAATGAAAACGGTAAACGGTGGAATGTTAACATTCACAATGAGCGGAAACAAAATCATGATCAAAGATGAAAAAGGCGGAATGTCTTCTATCACGATCAAAGATGTGTACCAAAGCAATGGTGTAATCCATGTTGTTGATACCGTGTTGATGCCTAAATAATACTATCAGAATTTTAAATAAAACCTCCGGATAAAATTTCCGGAGGTTTTTTAGTTACATTTACTTTACATAACCGTTTCATGAAAATTGAAAAAAAGCATCCACTTGCCATTCGTTGGTTTCACTGGCTCAATTTCCCGGTGCTGGCGATCATGATCTGGAGCGGTATGCTGATTTACTGGGCAAATGATGTTTACAGGATCGGTTGGGGAAGTACGACTATCCTTAAATTTTTTCCGCAATCTTTTTATGACGCTTTTAATATTCCATTCCGCCTAAGCGAAGGAATGGCTTTTCATTTTGTATTCATGTGGATTTTTTTTCTGAACGGTTTGTTTTATGTTTTGTACACGGGTTTTTCAGGCGAATGGCGATTGCTGGTGCCGGATAAAAGATCATTTAAAGAAGCGTGGCTGGTTGTGCTGCACGATTTGCACATCCGGAAAACGGTGCCACCACAAATAAAATACAATGGTGCACAAAAAATCGCCTATACTTCAATTATCATTATGGGATTAGGTTCGGTGCTTACCGGGCTGGCGATATACAAACCCATTCAGTTTGGCTGGCTGTGCACTTTGTTCGGAGGCTACGAAACGGCAAGGATCGTTCACTTTATTTTAACGATTGGTTATTGTTTGTTTTTTGTGATCCATATTGCACAGGTAATTCGCGCCGGCTGGAGAAATTTCAGAAGCATGGTAACTGGTTTTGATGTTATTAAAGAAAACAAAAACGATGAGTAATTTTTTTAAAAATATATTTACAAAAAACAGCCGCCTGACCACTGAACAGGTAGTAAGGAAAAAAACATTCATCAGTTTTTCTGTTTTTATCATTTTGACTACAGCCGGAACAATGGGTTGGTTTTGGTTAAAATCGCAACCGCCCGACCAGGGATTATTTGGCGGTGTGCAGGAGCCGCTGCGCAAAATACTGGAAAAAAACGGGGAAGTGTTCGGCAACATCGGCCATAAACAATTAGCGAAAACATATCCAAAATCGGAAGCGGTGAAAAATGTGCGTGTAAACGGCGACATTGGGATGGGAGATGACTTTGATCCGCGGATCTGGAAATTACAATTGATCAAAGCGAATGGCGATACGCTTTTAATTACGCTGGATGAGATTAAAAAATTACCGAAAACAGAAATTGTTTTTGATTTTAAATGCATTGAAGGCTGGAGCCAGGTTACACACTGGGCCGGTGTAAAATTCAGCGACTTTGCAAAAAAATACAAGCTTGATGCTGAAACAAAATTGCAATACGCGGGCCTGAGCACTCCTGATGAAAGCTATTATGTAGGCATTGACATGCCGAGCATGCTGCACCCGCAAACATTGCTTTGTTATGAAATGAATGATAAGCCGTTGCCTGCCGACCAGGGCTACCCCTTACGCATGATCGTCCCGGTAAAATACGGCATCAAAAGCTTAAAACGAATTGGCACCATGTATTTCAGCAATGAACGCCCACGCGATTATTGGTATGAACGGGGTTATGATTATTATTCGGGCTTGTAGTTCATTGGTTCACAGGTTTGCCGACTGTTCATAAAGCTTTAAAAGATTTTACACATAACTCTGTGTGAACAAACATTAAAATTTCTCCTTTCATTTTTTTATTCTCCCTTGCAGCCTTGCGCCCTGGTGGCCGAAAACCTTTTTTTAACATCCCGGAATTCTACAGGTTAAAAATTAGTTTTATCTTTTTGTCCAAATCCTGGAAATCAGATTGTCTTTAGTACATAAACCTTAAAAAACCATCATTATGAAAGAGTATTTATTATTATTCCGCGGCGGCGATGCGGAACGCCAGCAATTTTCGCCGCAACAAATTGAAGCGCACATGAAACGCTGGACAGAATGGATCGGCAGCATTGCGCAAAGCGGAAATTTAATTGGAGCACAGCCACTTACCAACGAAGGCCGTGTGTTAAGCGGCACTTCCAAAAAACTGACAGATGGCCCATTCATAGAAGGTAAAGAGATCCTGGGTGGTTATGTATTGGTAAAAGCCGCAAATTTTGATGACGCAGTAAAAATTTCGGAGGCATGCCCTAACCTGGAACTGGAAAGCGGAACAGTAGAAGTACGTGAAACCGGCGTTATGGAGGATCATTATTAATTTTTTAAATAAATTTTAAAAAATTGTCCAAATCGGAAAAATCCGATTGTCTTTAGTAAAATACATCATAAATCATTTAAACTAATTCTAAAAACAAAAACACCATGAACGAAAAAGTAAACGCTTTAAACTGGTTCGAGATCGCGGTAAGCGACATTAACAGAGCAAAAAAATTCTACGAAGAAGTATTCGGGATTAAAATGGAAGTACAGGAAATGATGGGCATGCAAATGGCATTTTTTCCGGCAGACATGGAAACAAAAGTGGGCGGCGCCCTGGTACAAAGCAATATGCACAAGCCAAGTGTGGAAGGTGCTGTAATTTATCTGAACGCAAACCCGGACCTGTCCGTTGCATTAGGAAATGTAGAAAAAGCAGGCGGAAAAGTAGCCATGCCAAAAATGCACATCAACGATGAAACCGGTTACATGGGATTTTTTATCGACAGTGAAGGCAACAAAGTAGGGGTACATTCCAATAAATAAGTAATTTGGCATTGCCAAATGCCGGATCAATCTCCCGAAATAGAAAATGCAGTCGGCCATCTTTTTCGTCACCAGGCGGGAAAGATGGTGGCTGTTCTTACACGCATTTTTGGATCGCATAACATTGCGCTTGCCGAAGACGTGGTGCAGGATACGCTTTTAACCGCGCTGGAACAATGGAAATTAAAAGGTATTCCAAAAGATGCCGAGGCATGGTTATTCATTGTTGCAAAAAACAAAGCGCTCAACCTGATCAAAAAACAAAAAAGCAATGTGCTGTTTGGTGATGAGATCACACAACCCTTGCTACAATCGGGTTACACCGTAGAAACTACCATAAATCAATTGTTTGAAGAAAACCTGATCAAAGACGATCAGCTGCGGATGATGTTTGCCTGCTGCCACCCGGAGCTTTCGGAAGAAAGCCAGATCACACTTATTTTGAAAACATTGTGCGGGTTCAGCACAGCGGAAATTGCCAAAGCATTTTTGACTTCGGAGGATACGGTTTCGAAACGACTGTACCGCACTAAAGAATTTTTCCGGGAAAATAAAATCCAGCTGACGATCCCGAATGTGGATGAAATTAAAAAACGAACGAACGCGGTGCTGAATTCGATCTACCTGATTTTTAACGAGGGTTACAATTCCACTAATTCGGAGGAGCTGATCCGCAAAGATGTAATCGAGGAATCGGTGATCCTTTGCAAACTATTGGCAGACAATGAACACACGCAACTACCAGAGGTATTTGCATTGATGGCGCTGATGTGTTTTCATGCATCCCGTAGTGATAGCCGCTTAAGCGCGGAAGGAGAAATTATTTTACTTCCAATGCAGGATCGCAGTATATGGAACCGTGTACTGATCACGGAAGGAAGTAATTTTATGGACAAAGCCGCATTCGGCAACGTGATCAGCACGTATCACCTGCAGGCCGGCATTGCCTTTGAACATTGCATTGCGCCCAGCTTTGAAAAAACCAACTGGCACAAAATATTATCTTATTATCAATGGTTGTGCAGGATTGCATCCACACCTGTAACGGAGCTCAACAGGATCATTATTGTTTTTCAATTACAGGGTGCAGCTGTTGCATTAAAAGAACTGGAAGCAATTGAGCATAAAAGCAAACTGGAATCTTATTATTTGTATTACAGCCTGCTTGGTGAAATTTACATAAAATTAAATGATCCGGCGATCGCAAAAAAACATTTTGAAAAAGCTGCTGCGTTAACGCAATCGAAAATGGAACAGCGGCTTTTACAGAATAAAATCAGTTCACTGGTTCATAATTAAAAACGATCGCATCAATAATTACTCTCCCTGAATTTCTGTCTTCTCCGTGTTCTATGTGTTAAAAAAATCCCCCCGGCAAACAATATAACCGGAGGGACCCAAACGTAAACAAACCAAACATTTAATTGTGCTAATTATTACTTTTTAATCAAGGCTACTTGCCCCAAATGATACGCCAAATGGTCGGTGCGACTGATCAAAACGCTTAACCGGTTGCGATGCGGTTCTTTCGCAAGATCTTCCTCCGTCATTTGCGTGTGTTTCATAAACCATTCTTCCGGCTGCATTTTACTGAACGCTTCCTCTAATTTTTGATTGGTGATTTCCCATGCTTTTCTTACATCTGCAACAGGCATTAATTCAATTCCTTTTTTATCCGGGTTTGAAATAAACGCATCGTCCATTTTTTCATGCGCGCGCTCGCCAATTCCCAAAAGAGGTAACAAACGGTCGTGTACAGCAGCCAGATGTCCGACCAAATACACCCCGCGATTTTTTCCCGGCGCTACTTCTTCCATCAATTGTGCATCTGTGAGTGTACTGAATAATGCATCCGCTCTTTTTACGTGACTGTTCCAGGCATTCATCGCCATGTGAACAAATACTTTTTGTTGGTTTTCCATTTGTTTTTTGTTTGTTTTAAAATTATTTATTAATTGTACTTCCGTCGCGGATTTCTTCCGTGGCTTTACTGAGCAGTTGTTCATTCAATTGCAGGTCGCCGAAAATTTCCACCTGGTCATTCATTTCGCGGCCTTTTTTCACCATCACCCGCTGGGTTTTATTATCCGTTACTTTTATAACATACAAACCTTCGTTAGAGCTTACCAATGCAGTTTTCGGAACTACAAAAGTACTATCATTTCCGGCAAGTGTAATACTCACTTCCGCGATCATCCCCGGCAATAGTTTTTTATTTTCATTCACTACATCCATTTCCACACGCTCCGAACGCAGCTTTAAGTCCAGCGCTCCGGCCATACGTTTGATATTGGCATTAAATGTTTCTCCGGGAAACGATCTTACTTTGAATTTTACCGCTTCCTCACTTTTCAAATAACCGGTGTATGCTTCCGGAATGGAAACCGCCAAACGCAATTGTTTTTGTTCCTGCAACGTGAACAACGGAAATTCCGATCCTTTTCCGGCTGGTCCCACATACGCACCCACATTCACATTGCGGGAAGTGATGATCCCGCTAAACGGTGCACGGATCTCTAAATAACCCTGTGTTACGCTCACTTCTTTATATGCTGCTTTTGCTGCTTCCAGGTTGGCCGCATCCGAATTTTTTTTCGCGATCGCCTGGTCCAAATCATTCTGTGAAACAGTTCCCGGTGTTTTGCTTGTTTCAAGCAACCGGTTATAATTAGCATTGCTGGCAGTATAAATAGCTTCCTGGGATTTTAAACGCGATTCCGCCGCATTCAGCTGTGACGCTACTTCCGGCGCTTCCAACGTGATCAGCAATTGTCCTTCGGTTACTTCCGAACCAATATCCACTTTCAGGTCTTTTACAAAACCGGTTACTTTTGCATACAGGTCCACCTGTTGAAAAGCGATCAGCTCGCCCGGCAATTGCAATGTCGTGGAAAATTTATCTTTGTGCAGCAAAAATGTTTGCGTTACTGCCGGTGCCTTATTTTCATCTGCATTTACTTCCTTCGATTCGGAACGGCTGCAGCCTGCTAAAATCGTAGTGATAAAAAATCCCTGCAATGCAATTAAAAAATACTTATTCGTTTTCATTTTCATGTGTTGCTATATAATGTTTACTTTCTAAGTCTGTTGGATCAAGTGATGGTGATTGGGTAGATGTTTTGCCCTGCACCCATGCAAAGATCAGCGGCAAAATTACGAGTACGGCAAAGGTGGAAAATAACAATCCTCCGATCACGGCTCTTCCTAATGGCGAAACCTGGTCTCCGCCTTCTCCTTCGCCAATCGCCATCGGAAGCATTCCTGCAATCATTGCAACGCTGGTCATGATGATCGGGCGCAAACGCAAAGCAATGGCTTCTTTTGCAGCGGCAATGGCATCACCTGATTTTTTTCGCAACTGTTCCGCATTGGTGATAAGCAGTACGGCGTTGGCAATGGAAACGCCCACCGACATGATGATCCCCATGTATGATTGAAGATTGAGCGTAGACCCGGTGAAGGTTAAAAACAATAAAGCGCCGAGCACTACCGCCGGAACGGTTGCCAATACAATAAGAGATACGCGGAACGATTGGAAATTTGCAGCCAGCATCAGGAAGATCACTACAATGGCTACCAATAAACCGGATTGCAGGCTGCTCAATGTTTCCGATAATACTTTACTCATCCCGATCGGTTCAATAAATAAACCGCGTGGTAATTTCCCTAAGGATGCAATTACACTTTCCACATCTTTGGATGCTGTTCCTAAATCTTTATCGTTGATATTAGCAGTCACCGATAAATACGGCATGGCACCCAGGTCATCATTTTCACCATACGTTGTATCCGGTGTGATCGTTGCCACATCACCCAATACAGGGCGGATCTCATTTTTTAACAAGGGAATTTCATTGATGTCGCTTTCGCTTTGCATTTGGTTTAGCGGAACTTGCACCTGTACGTTGTAGGACAATCCGGCTTTTTCATCAATCCAGATATTTTTTTCCGTGTAACGGGATGACGAAGTGGATGCGATCAGCGACCTTGAAATATCATTCATGTCGACACCCAGCTGCGCTGCACGTACCCTGTCGATGTTGATATTCATGGACGGATATTTGATCGGCTGTGCAATTTGCACATCGCGCAGATAGCTGATGTCTTTTAATCTGGCAACAATTTTATTTGCGTATTCTTCATTTACTTTTTTACTTTTCCCCGCAATTCTTACTTCTATAGGCGTTGGCGAACCCTGGCTCAATACTTTATCGATCAGCTCAATCGGCTCGAACGATAACTTTACATCCGGCAATACTTCTTTGATCTTCTTACGGAATTTATCTTTGAATTCATCCATGTCAGGATGATAATCCTTGAAAGCTACCTGGAATACTGCTTCGTGCGGGCCGGCCATAAAGAGATAGATGGGGTTCACGGAAAATAAAGAAGGATGCTGCCCCACATAAACCGATGTAATCGAAATGTGTTCTTTTCCTACCATTTTTTCCAGCTCATGTAAAACGGTGATCGATTTTTCTTCTGTACGTTCTACACGTGTACCATCCGGTGCACGCATGCGTAACTGAAACTGGCTTGAGTTTACTTTTGGCAATACATCGCGTCCAATATTGTTCAATATCAAAACAGCAGCTACCGAAATTACCAGCAAATAAATGATCCCAATTGCTTTCCGTTTTGGCATCATCCAGTCGATCAGGCGTAAAAACCGTAAACGGAATTTTTCAAACTTTCCTATTTTTCCATTGTTATTCATATCTGCCCTTCCGGCAGTTATTTTTTTCTGATCAATGGTATTATCCGCAGCTTCAAATGCATCGGGGATATTTGGTGCATGTTCTTTTTTATGATCTTTCATCATCCAGTTGGCAAGCACCGGAACAAATGTTTGTGATAATAAAAAGGAGAACACCATCGAGAAGCCGATCGCCATTGCTAAAGGTAAAAATAAAGCACCGGGGATTCCCACCATCGTAAATGCCGGAGCAAACACGGCAAGGATACAAAACAGGATCAGTAATTTCGGGAAAGCAATTTCTTTACAGGCATCCCAAATCGCCAGTGCTTTTGGTTTTCCCATATCGAGATGCTGGTGGATGTTTTCAATCGTTACCGTACTCTCATCCACTAAAATTCCAATTGCCAACGCCAATCCACTCAGCGACATAATGTTGATCGTTTGCCCGAATAATTTTAAAAACAACACACCGGAAATGATCGACGTGGGAATCGTAATGATCACAATAAGCGCCGCTCTCCTGTCGCCTAAAAACAAAAGCACCATCAAACCTGTTAAAATTGCACCAATCACGCCTTCGCTTACCAAACTTTTGACTGCGTTAATTACGTAAACACTCTGGTCAAATTCATACGACAAGGTCACATCTTCCGGAAGGGTACTTTGAATTTTAGGTAAGCTTGCTTTCAGATTATTCACCACTTCCCAGGTGGAAGCATCTGCCGATTTTGCAATGCTGATGTAAACCGATCGTCTTCCGTTTACCAGCGCATAACCGGCTGCTACATCGGCTCCATCCTTTACCACCGCCACATCGCGCAGGTATAAATTTTGCGCACCGCCTTTAAATAATGGAATATTCTCAAAATCTTTGATCTCTTTAATTGTGTTGTTGGTTGGCGTAAGGTAATTTTGGTTGCCAATACGCACGTTTCCGGAAGGTGCTGTTTGATTGTTCAAACGGATCGCATCCACTACCTGGTCGGGTGTTATGCCGTGTGAACGCAATAATTCCGGATCCACATTAATTTCAACGGTTCTTACATTACCGCCAAAAGGCGCCGGTGCAAGCAATCCGGGGATCGACGTAAATGAAGCGCGGACATACACGTTTGCCATGTCCTGCAATTCATTGTTAGAGCGGATCGGACTGCTTAGCACCAACTGCCCTACCGGCAATGAGGATGCATCAAACCGAATGATAAAAGGCGGGTTGGACCCCGGTGGAAATATCGCCTGGATCCTGTTGGATAAAGCACTGAGCTCGGATGCGGCCTGCGCCATGTTCGTCCCTTCATAGTACGTGAGTTTCATCAGCGTTAAACCCTGTATGTTTTTTGTTTCAATGCTTTTTATCCCGTTGGCAAACAATAAAATATTCACATATTGTTTTCCGAAATACGTTTCCATCTGGTTTGGCGTATAACCGCCGAAAGGATGGGCAATGTAGATCACGGGCAAATTCATTTTCGGTAAAATATCCACTTTGATATCGCGCATGGCGGAAATTCCAAAAAAGAACAATCCGGCAACCAGTACCAATATCGAAATGGGTTTGCGAAGTGCGAGGCGTATTAAATTCATTTGCTTATTACAAAATTAAAATGGTGAATGGATTGCAAATGCGATCACATCCATTAATTATTCGGTTTAAAATTCAGTCATAAAAGGTGTGAGCTCTCCCGCTGCTGCCACTTTCAGCAGCAATGCCTGCCACACGTTGGTGTAGGCAATATCCCTGTCGGTTTCTGCACGGTTCAGTGCATACAATGTTTGTGTTACTTCTGTGATGGTGGTCAACCCGTTTTTATACAAAATTGATTTTTGCTGATAGGCATCTGTAGCGGCTTTCACCTGTACAGGCGCTTCATTGTAATTATCCAGCGCATTTTTAATTTTTGCATCTGCTAAATCCAGTTGTGCTTTTATTTGCTGGTTTACAAGGTCATATTCGTTTTGCAATGCATCCGTGATAAAGCGCTGTGATTTCACCTGGGCGCTATTCCGCGCTATGGTAGTGAGGTTCCAGTTCAAGCCCACACCAATTAAATAATTACCGCGTGTCGGTGAAATTCCTGTTCCGTAATTAGTGGTAAATAAGGTTTGATCCTGTGTATAACCCGGCTGAAACCCTGACGCACGTTGCTGGAAAACTGCAGCCATGGAGAGCGTTGGGTAATATGCACGCTTGTAAAATCTTAATTGTTCATTGCTGACGTCGATCCGGCTTTGGTAATACGTTAATAAGGGATTCGATTTCTCTTTAATGGAATTGGCTTCCAAAATAGCTTTCGGGATCCTGCTCACAAATGTTGTGTCGAGTACAAACTCTGCATACGGAACGCCCATTAACACGGCCAATTTACTGGCTTGTTCCTGCTCCTGGTCTTTCGCACGTGTTAATGCAATGCGCGCACTGGAAACTTCCGCATTTGCCAGTGATGAATCCACACCGGCGATCAATCCATTCTTAGCACGTGTTACCGTATTTGTTTTAAATACCAATGCGCGCTCTAAATTTTTCTCCTGCGAATGTGTGATGCGTTGTGCAGCCAATAAATTTAAATACGCTGCCGCGATGCGCACCTGGGTCTCGAATTGTTCCTGCGCCAGGTCATCCTGGTCGCGCTCTACTGCTTTTTCTACAATTTTTATCCGTTCGCGGGTACGCCCGAATGTAAAAAAATCCCAGTTAATATTTGCCAGGTACAAAGCGCCGAATGCCGCATTCCAGTTTTGTTCCGGCAGCGCTGCACCCGAAGAAGCTGTGCTAAATCCGCCAAAGCCGTACAATGCACCGTTCTGCCCGTTGATCGTTCCATAGTCCTGTTGTGCAGATAATACAACGTTGGGTACATAATCAAGTTTGCTTTGCTCCAGCAAAGCGCCGGAAGCTTTTACATAATTCTCTTTCGCTTTTATTATTCCGTAGTTGGCTAGTCCTTTATTAACAGCATCTTTCAGTGTGAGTGTTTGCGCAGTAGAAAAATTTGCATTCAAAAGGAGAAAATAAAAACCAAGGATCGAAGACAGCGGTTTTACAATATTGATCATTAAGGAAAAATTGAATAAATGGTGTGTGTAAATTTTACGATGCAAAGGTGGGAACATCACAGGAATTAAAAACTATTCATTTCAAACCATTAGCTATGCAAATCAAACAATCATTAAAATAATTAAAAAGCGATTATATTTTTGTCCGCACCATTCTGGGTGTTTTTTGCGTGTGTTTTTTAAAGAAAATATTAAAGTTGGAAGGATGTTCAAATCCAAGGCTGTAAGCGATTTCCGCCACTGTATTGTCTGTATGTTTCAGCAGCGCTTTTGCCTCATTTGCGATCCTGGCGGAGATGATCTCTGAAGTACTTTTCCCGGTGATCTCTTTTACAGAGCGATTCAAATGATTTACATGCACCGATAATTTTTCTGCAAAATCATGCGGAGTTTTCAGCTTCAGCGATTGTTCCGTGGAATCCACCGGGAATTGGCGTTCCAGCATTTCAATAAACAAAGTAGAGATCCGCGCCGACGCATTTCCATGCTTTTCGGTGGTGGAATTAAGCGGCTGCATCTTGTGTGCTTCATGAATGATCATGTGCAGATAATGGTGCAGCAATTCATATTTCTGCACATACGACGACTCCACTTCTTTCATCATTTTTTCAAATATAAAAAGCAGGTCATCCGCCTGTTCCCTGGAAAGATGATACACCGGACTTAAATTGGTATCGTATAATGGAGAATTTCTGAAATTATTATCAGTGAGGGAAGGTGCAATAAAGTTGGCATTGAACAAACAAAAATAACCGCCCTGTTTTTCCGAAACCGATTCCCATAAATGCGGTGTGTTTGGATTGTAGAATACCAAAGCCCGGCCGGTCACTTCTATTTTACGATCCTCTAAATGCAAAATTCCGGTACCGATCACCAACGCGATCTTGTAAAAATCGCCCCGGTGGATCTGCGTCAAACGTTTGCAAAGCGTACCGCGCTTAAATACATTAAAATGCCCCATTTGCGGCAATAAATTACATTGTTTAGCTGCACCTTCCGGAAGATAATCATTGTAGAACTGCTGTAAAGTAATTGTTTGGCTCATGATGCAAAATTATTCATTTCAAATAATATTATCAAGGTTTTTTTCGAAACTGCGGTGATCGCTGACTTATGTCAATTATTTATGCGTTTTTTTGCCTGTATGTGTAAGTATAGCTCCTGTTCGTTTTTTTATTCCCGGCAGGCGTCTTGTCCCAACGTGCCTGTTTCCTTTTGTGTGTGTTAAACTATCCCTGCCAGGGACAAAAAAGCCCTAACAGGGGCGTTACCCAAATAAACCCGACCACACCCTGATTCGCAGTTTCGTTTTTTATTCGTTATCCGTAATGTACTTTTTAAAGATCGAACTCGCCGTGTGCCCGCCAAAACCAAACGTATTGTTCAGCGCATAATTTACCTCCTGTTCAATTGCTTTACCAGCAATTAAATTCATCCCGGCCGGAACATCATCACCCACATTTTCGAGGTTGATCGTTGCAGGAATAATATTATTTTTCACTGCCAGCACACAAATTATACTTTCAATTGCGCCTGCAGCTCCCAGTAAATGCCCGGTCATGGATTTGGTTGCACTGATTGGGACCGGCCGGTCACCGAATACTTTTTGCAACCCGGTCAGCTCGCTGGAATCACCAACGGAAGTAGATGTAGCATGTGCGTTGATATAATCAATTTTATCAGCAGTAATATTGGCATCCTTCAAGGCTTTATTAACACCCAGGATCGCTCCAATTCCATCCGGCGCCGTACCGGTTAAATGATACGCATCCGCTGCCATGCCCCCGCCCACAATCTCCGCATAAATGGTAGCGCCTCTTGCGATCGCATGCTCCAGCTCTTCCAGGATCAATGCACCGGCGCCTTCGCCCATTACAAAACCGTCGCGGTCGCGGTCGAACGGGCGTGATGCTTTTTCGGGATGATCATTATTTTTTGATAAAGCCTGCGCTGCACCAAAACCTCCCAGCGACGATGGTGTGATCGCTGCTTCTGATCCACCCGCGATCATAATGTTGGCTTTGTTCAAACGTATGGTATCAAATGCGGCAATGATTGCAGTATTGGACGATGCACAGGCAGATACCGTACAATAGTTGGGCCCGTGCAATTTATTCCGGATTGAAATTACCCCTGCTGCAATGTCCACAATGATCTTCGGAATGAAAAAAGGATTAAAGCGCGGTGTACCATCGCCCATGTGAAATTCTTTTAATTGTTCTTCAAACGTTCCAATCCCGCCGTTCCCGGATGCCCAGATCACGCCCACTTCAGCACGCTCCCTTACAGTCATGCTTTCAAAATCCAATCCTGAATCTTTAATTGCTTCATCGGTGGCAACCACCGCATACTGTGTAAACAGGTCATATTTACGAATTTCTTTCCGCTCAATGTGCGCTTCGCCGTTAAATCCTTTTACCTCGCAGGCAAAACGTGTTTTAAATTTGGAAGCATCAAATTTAGTGATCGGGCCGGCACCGCTTTTACCCGCAAGGATGTTTTTCCAAAATTCATCTACTGTATTCCCAATGGGTGTGATCGCTCCTAACCCGGTTATTACAACTCTTCTCATCTCGTTCTGTTTTAATAAGTTCAAAGTTTAAAGTTCAAAAGTTTTGCTGTGCGCAGATGCTATGTGCTTCACCGTTTTAATTCCGCGTCATCGCAGTCTTAAACAAATTACTATTTCCTTTCGCGATCAGCCTTGTTTTATCGGCATTCCAGATCTCGCACTGCGCATTCACAAATTGTTTTCCTTTTTTTATCACCTGCGTTTCCGCGATGATCACATCATCTAACTTCGCGGAAGCAAAATAATCGATTACATTATTAATGGTGGTATAAAAATATTCTTCTCCAAAAGCGAACATCGTTGCACCAATCACATCATCAATGATCGCTGCAGTTACACCTCCGTGAAGGATCCCGATAGGATTGGTCATTTCTTTCCGTACGGTATACTGAAATTCCAATTTCCCTTCTTCTGCTTTTAATACAACCGGTTTCAGCCAAAGCATAAAAGGGGATGGGCTTTCCGAAAATTCTTTTCCAATAAATTGCCTGATCGCTTTTAAATGATTGTTTGTTTCCATTTTATTACATTTTATTTTTCCATGATCATCGTAATGCCTTGTCCGCCTGCTGCACATACCGAAATAAATCCTTTGCCACTTCCTTTTTCATTCAGCAGTTTTGCCATCGTGGCAATGATCCGTCCGCCGGTTGCTGCAAAAGGATGCCCGACAGGAATGCTGCTACCGTTCACGTTTAATTTTGTACGGTCGATCGCACCCAGGTTTTTATCAAAGCCAAATTGTTTTGTCAGTTCCGGGCTTTCCCAAATCTTCAATGTTGCAAGTACTTGTGCTGTAAATGCTTCATGAATTTCATAAAAATCAAAATCCTGTAAATTCATTTTTGCTTTTTCCAGCATCCGCGCAGACGCATATACAGGTGCAAGCAACAGGTTCTGTTTATTTTCAATGTATTCGATCGCTGCAATTTCTGCAAATGTAATGTATGCCAGCACCGGTAAATTATTTTCTTTAGCCCATTCTTCAGTCGCTAACAAAACACAGGAAGCGCCATCCGTTAAAGGCGATGAATTGCCCGCTGTTAGTGATCCTTTTACTTTATCAAACGCCGGTTTCAGCTTTGCCAGTTTTTCGATGCTGGTATCTGTGCGCAAATTATTATCACGTTCCAATCCCAGATACGGTGTGATCATATCCCCGAAAAAACCCCGTTCATAAGCCTTTGCCAACTTTTGATGACTTTCCAATGCAAACTGGTCCTGGTCTGCACGCGAAATGTTATAATATTTTGCAGTCACTTCCGTATGATCACCCATCGACATGCCAGTACGTGGCTCACTGTTCATAGGCGCTACCGGGGTAAGATCACGTAAACGGATCTTGAAAATATTTTTTAGCTTTTCACCCGTGGTTTTACTTCTTCTCAGGGACAATAAAATTTTCCGCAGTTTTTCACCTAATACTAATGGAACATTGCTGGAGGAATCCACACCGCCGGCAATGCCCACATTGATCTGCCCCAGTGCAATTTTATTGGCAATGTACACCGCGGCTTCAACTCCCGTATCGCAAGCCTGCTGTATGTCACAGGCAGGAGTGCGCGGGTCCAGCGAGGTGCTCATTACCGATTCACGCATCAGGTTAAACTCCCAGCTGTGCTTGATCACCGCGCCACCGGCCACCTCCCCCAGCAACTTCCCTTTCAGTTTATAACGATCGATCAACCCGTTGAGGGTTGCCACCATCATATCCTTGTTGCCTGCCTCTGCGTAAGCTGTATTCTGGCGAGCAAACGGAATCCGGTTATAACCGATCACCGCTACTTTCCGGATTTGTTTTTCTGTTTCCATCATTGTATTTCTTCGGGTGAAAGATCAGTAATTTATTTATACTTCTATATATTTTCAATCACCATGGCAGATGCACCGCCTCCACCGTTACAAATTGCTGCCAGGCCGTATTTTCCGCCTTCCTGTTTTAATACAGAAATGAGTGTGCATAAGATGCGTGCACCCGAAGCGCCCAACGGATGCCCCATTGCTACGGCACCGCCATACACATTTACTTTATCCATATCCAGCGAAAGGAGTTGCTGATTGGCAAGAATCACAGCTGCATACGCTTCGTTCAGCTCAAAAAAATCAATGTCATTCAATGAAAGGTTAGCATCTTTCAGTGCTTTTGGGATTGCCCTGGAAGGGGCAGTAGTAAACCATTCCGGTGCCTGTGCAGCATCTGCAAAACCAATTATTTTTGCAAGTGGTTTTAATTTGTATTTCTCTACCGCTTCCTTAGAAGCCAATACCAGTGCCGCTGCACCGTCGTTTAAGTTGCTTGCATTTGCAGCGGTAACGGTTCCGTTTTTTTCAAAAACCGGCTTTAATTTTGCCACTTTATCAAAGATCACTTTATCAATGTCTTCATCCGTATCAATAATTTTTGGACCGTTTTTTTCTTCCACTATCACCGGGATGATCTCATTTTTAAATTTATTATTCGTTGTTGCTTCGGCCGCTTTCTTGTAGGAACGGATCGCGTATTCATCCTGCATTTCGCGGCTCAGCTTGTATTCACGTGCGCATAGCTCCGCTGCATTTCCCATGTGCTGATGGTTGTAAGCATCTGTTAATCCGTCTTTCAGCAAACCATCCACCAGGGTTTCATTTCCTAATTTTTGCGGCTTGCGCAACAGCGTATAATGAGGTGCATTGCTCATGCTTTCCATTCCGCCAGCTACCACCAAATTCTCTCTTCCCAGCTGAATTTGCTGTGCACCAATCATGGCCGCTTTCATCCCGGAGGCGCATACTTTATTAACAGTAGTTGCATCGGTATGATCGGCAATGCCTGCAAATTTTGCAGCTTGTCGCGCTGGCGACTGGCCCAGGTTGGCGCTTAATACATTTCCCATATAAACAGAATCGATCTGCTCCGGATCAACTCCTGCGCTTTGGTAAGCATCTTTAATGGCAATGGCGCCCAGTTCGGTTGCATGTAAATGCGAAAGATTTCCTAAAAAACCTCCAGTGGGCGTACGTTTTGCGGATACAATAAATACTTCTTTCATTTTGTTTTTATTTTATACCGATCGGTATATTTTTAGTTAAAAAATTTTAAACTGCTAATTTCTTTTTGATCATTTTTTCGATTTGCATAAGGCATGTAAATAGTAAATTACGGTCGTCGGCAATGTTCGACATCATCAGCCCTCCTTCGATCAGCGAAATAAATACGATTGCATAATCTGCTGCATTTGCATTTTCTTTGATCTCGCCTTTCTCTATTCCTTTTTTAATGATCAGCTCAATGGCCTTTCTCCAGTTCTTAATACTGTTCATTGCTTTTTGCCTTAAAAGCGGGTGACAATCATCTGCATCAATTGCAGTATTCAATATCGGGCAACCGCCATGGATGACGGTGCGTTTGTAATTAGAACGGTAAAATTCGGTAATTGCCAATAATTTATCCACTGCGGTTTCCTGCGCCGCAATGCCTGCATTCAAGGCATTCATTACACGCGAAACATTATAATCATAAACAGCCAGCGCTACCTCGTCTTTATTTGCGAAATTACCGTAAATGGCTCCTTTTGTAAGGCCGGTAGCATCTATCAAATCATTTAAAGAAGTACCGGCAAATCCTTTTTTATTAAAAATTACTGCGGATTTTTCTATGATGTACGTTCTTGTTTTTTCTGCTTTGGAGTTCATGATGTGTTAATTCTTATACAAATGTAAATAAAATATACCAATCGGTATATTTTATCTGCAAATAATTTATTTATTGTGTTATAGAACAATCTTACTATGGAAACAGAGACATTCTCCAGAGCTGTCATCCCGCACTTGTTGCGGGATCGGTTAATTAAATACTGCTAACATTTACGAGATCCCGCAACAAGTGCGGGATGACAGTATTATTTGTGAATGTGATAAAAATAATATTTTATTACAGCAATACTGTTTTATTAACAGTAAATGCAACTCTTTTTTGTAAATTCATAAATAAAATCGCAAGACATGAACTACAGAAAACTAGGAAATACAGATATTCAGCTTTCATCCATTGGCCTGGGCTGTATGGGGATGAGCCATGGTTACGGACAACCGGATGATACTGAATCTATTGCCACATTAAATAAATCCATCGAGCTGGGGATCAACTTCTGGGACACCGCAGATATTTATGCAAATGGTAAAAACGAGGAATTGATCGCAAAAGTGTTAAAACCTAATCGGAACAAGATTTTTCTTGCCACAAAATTCGGGTTCGTCCCGGATGAATCCGGAAAGATCAGCGGCTTCAACGGCTCACCGGCTTATCTAAAAAAAGCGGTGGTAGCAAGCCTAAGAAGGTTGCAAACCGATGTGATCGATTTGTATTATGCGCACCGCATCGACCCCAATATCCCGGTAGAAGAAATGGTTGGAGCCATGGGCGACCTGGTAAAGGAAGGTAAGATCCGTTACATCGGCTTGTCGGAAGCATCCCCAAATTCCATCCGGAAAGCACATGCAACACACCCGGTAACAGCATTGCAGAGTGAATACTCCCTGCTAACAAGGGATGTGGAAAGTGAAATCCTGCCACTCTGCAATGAGCTAAAAATAGCTTTTATTCCTTTTAGCCCACTGGCACGCGGGCTTGTTACCAATACGCTTAACATCAACGAGCTTGCTGCCGGTGATTTCCGTTCATCGCTGCCACGTTATCAAAAAGAATATGAAGAAAATAATAAAAGCCTTGCACAGGGTTTTGCCGTCATCGCAAAAGCAAAAGATTGCACACCTGCGCAGTTAGCGCTGGCATGGGTATTGGCGCAGGGGCAAAATATTATTCCCATCCCGGGAACCAAGAAAAGAAAGTACCTGGAGGAAAATGCGGCGAGTGTGGATGTTACTATTTCTACGGAAGACCTTGAAGCTATTGAAGCATTGCTGGCAAAATATCCAAATACAGGTGAACGATATAATGAAGGGAATTTGAAGTTTGTGGACCGGAATTAAATTTATAAAATAGTTCAAAGTTTAAAGTTCAAAAGTTTAAAGTTTGCTGTGTAGGCGCTGCTAATATTCATGAGATCCCTGGTCGGCGCCCGGGATGACAGCACATTATAAGAATGTATTTCAAATTATAAATTTGTGTGACCAATGTTTTTAAGAAAAGAATTTCACCTTTCTTCTTTGCGCCTTCGTGCCTTAGTGATAAAAAATAAGCTCCGCAGAAGCACCACAGCACATCTGCACACAGCAAACTTTGAACTTTAAACTCTTTTTTACATTACCACTACCAGCCGTTTTCCACCTGTATCTCCCCGCTTCCATGCTTCCTCTACATCTTCCAATGCTACCGCTTCTGTATCAATTACCAATTGGCCTTTTGCAGCCATGTCAAAAATCTTTGGCAAATATTCTGTCGGGATCTTCATCATGATCTCTTTCGGAACACCGCCACCACCCTGCCCGGAAAGCTCGATCCAGGAACCACGCAGCGTTCCGCCTTTTAGTTTAATTGTTGGGCCGGCCATTTCTCCCACTTGTATATAACGTACCCGTTTTGCCGCTGCATCCAGGTCGTGCCCGCTTAAAACATCCAGCAGCATTTCCGCAGGCTCGCCCCACAGATAATCAATCACAATATCAAAATGCGATTCTTTTTTTAAGCCTTTTAATTCTTTTTCAAGCTCCTCCCTTGACTGGTTCAAAGAAACCACCACATCTGCGCCAAGCGATGGCAATGTTTTCAGCGCGACTGGATTTCTGCCGGCAGCAATGATCTTTCCTGCTCCTAAATGTTTCGCAAACTGGATTGCCAATTTACCAGTGATCCCGGTGGCGCCGAGGATAAAAACTGTATCTCCTTTTTTCAACTCTCCTTTAAATTCGAGTGATAACCACGCCGATAATGCCGGGTTGGGAATAGCAGCCGCAGTTACATCATCAATGTTATCGGGTAAGGGAACACGCATTCTTTTTTTCGACACAAGCGCTTTTTCGGCCATCATCCCGGAAGGAGAACCTGTATACACACGCGTTCCGTCGGCAAGTACACCCACGCCATCAACTCCCACTATTGAAGGAAATATAGCGTTACTATCGTAATGCACTCCTTTAGCGCGCGATTTGTCCAGGTTTTTTATGGACGCCGCTTTTACATAAATAATTTCTTCATCCTGCGCTGGTATTGGATCTGGATATTCTTCGCATCGTGGAATTTCTCCTGCCTTGTGTAAGATTGCTGCTTTCATTTTTAATTGTTTTTTTGACAAAATTAGGCTGGTTCCGCCAGGCGGACGATAACATTTGTTAAGAAATGAAAGCTGGTTATTTTTTTACGCTGTTGCGGATGCGGCTCAATGATACCGAAGTAATCCCGAGGTAAGAAGCGATGTAATGCTGCGCTACACGCTTAATGATGTGCGGTTTTTCTTTGAGGAGATTAAAATAACGTTCCCGGGGTGTATCTTTTATAAACGACATAAAATGGTGCATGTAATTCAGTTGTCGTTCAAAAGAAGTATTCAGCATGTGATCTCTCAGCTCCGGAATTTCGGCCATCTCTTTCATAATCATATCCAAATCTTTTTTATGAATCCAGTAAAGTACCGATGGCTCGATTGTTTCAATGGAATAAGAACTGGGGATATTTTTACGAAAACTTTCGATGGAAGAAACACCTTCGTTCTCGAAAAAAAACTGGCAGGTAACATCCTTTCCTTTATTATTGAACCAGGCACGGATACAACCTTTTTCAATCCAGAATGCTTTTTTTGAAACATCGCCTTCCTTTAAAAGTACTGTTTTTGAAGGCACTTCCAGCCGGTTCAACAATGAACTGTATTTATCCCAAAACTTTTTTAAATGTGGGAATTGTTTCCTGAACAGAATAAGCATGCACCAAATTTACAAAAAACAAGCTGTGAATGATTGGGGATAAATAAAATATGCAGCGTTTTGTTTTTTGGTCTACATTCGCTTTATTATTAAAAATAATCTCCTTCTACTTTAATTTTTTGTGACAGAGCCAAACAAAAAAAAACTGATCTTATCATTAATCAAGGATAACCTCATCAATACAAAATTGGTAAGCGGGCTCAATGCATTAGGGATGGATGCCAGCTTGTATTCGCTGCATTTGAGCGAAACAATTTTTGAGCTGATGGGATTTGAAGATAATAAATGGTCGGATCTTGTGTTTGAACATTACCTCAGCATGGTTGAAAAAGTAAATGAGATCAATTTTTCACAATCGCATGAGGAACTGGATGTGCTTGCGTCAGAAATTTATAAAGAATTAATGATCCGCAAATAAAAATGATTTTAATTGGTACGAAAAAAACCTGCTCAGGTAACGATCGTCCGGAATGTAAGATTGATCCTTGGCCGCTTTACTTTTGTTGTGGGTGGCAAACGGTGCATCCAGTTAGTTTGTGTTTCATCTTTCATCACCAGCAAACTGCCATGCTCCAGGAGGATGGAAACCGTTTGTTTCGTCCGTTTGTGCTTGAATGAAAAATTCCGTTCCGCCCCCAGCGTCAATGAAGCAATGGTTGTATTTTTCCCAAGCGATTCTTCATCATCACTATGCCAGGTCATTCCTTCATTACCGTTGTGGTATAAATTCAGCAAACAGGAATTGAATTCCGCCCCCGTTATTTTTTCCACGATCGTTTTTAATTCCAGTAATTCCGTGGTCCAGGCTAACGCTTGTTTTGTAGTACCCGAATACGTGTATGAATAATTTGCATTTCCATACCATGCAATTTTCCGCGCCGTTACAATGTGCTTACCGAAGATCAGCGCTTCGTCGTTTTTCCACTCTACGGTTGTTAAAAGAACATCTGCATAACGATTGGCTTCTGCGACTGCAATTACCCTTCCATAATAATTAGTAGTGCCATCGCAGGGCAATATGTTTATTATTTCATCTGTACTAAAGAGATCCATCTTTTGAAATTACATGATTTTTTGTTTCCCTGCTGCAAATTATAAATATAAAAAGGCTGCCCAAAAAATGAGCAGCCTTTTTATATTTTAAAAAAAATAATTTATTTTTTAATCAGGCGTTTGATCTCCACTCCTTTTTCCGTTTCAATTTTTGCAAAATAAATTCCGGTGGATTCATTGCTCAGGTCTACTTCAAATGTTGCATTCGTGATGATTGATGTAAACACTTTGGTACCCATCACATTGTACACTTCCAATACTGTTTTTTTGTTAAAATCAATCGACGTTCCGATATCAAAAACAAATATCCCGTTCGAAGGATTTGGATAAACCGTTATAGGCAAAGTGCTGTTCTCTTCAATTCCAACAGAATTGATCGTTATACAAACCGATGTGTCCGTACATGTATTTTGTGTTACGATCACCGCATAACTTCCGTTTGTTCCGGCAGTGTATGTGCGGTTTGTTTCACCCGTTAACAATGTATTGGTCATACAATTCAGCCATTGATAGGTTGCGCCCGAAGCTGCTGCCGTATAAACCGGCCCGCTTGTTGAAATACCAAGATTTGGCGAGCTTACCAAAACACTGCTGGTTTGGGCTGGAGATGTTCCACACCCGTTATTGGCGCTCACACTAATTGTTCCACCTACAAAACCCACAGTTGCCGTAATGGAGTTACTGGTGGATGTTCCCATCCAACCGCCCGGCAATGTCCAGGTGTAGGATGTTGCACCCGGTACTGCAGTTGTAGTATAAGTATTGGATGTACCCGAGCAAACGGAATTGCTTCCGGCAATAGCAGCCGGCATTACAGGCATTGCGCCAACACTTGCATTTAATGTTTGTGCAGCAGATGAGCCGCAGGCGTTATCCGCCGTTACCGTGATGGTGCCGTTAGTTGCGCCCGGCATCGTTGTAATCGAGTCCGTAGTAGACGTACCCGTCCAGCCACCCGGCAACGTCCAGGTATAAGAGCTTGCGCCCGATACTGCCGGTATGCTGTACACAGCCGCTGAACCAGAACATACAGCAGTGCTTCCGCTGATTGCCCCGGTGATCACAGGCGTAGATCCTGAACCTACGGCCAGTGTTTGCACCGGCGACGTTCCGCAGGCATTGCTTGCCGTTACCGTAATTGTTCCCGCAGTACCATTCGATGTAGTATTTATGGAATTAGATGTGGATGTTCCTGTCCATCCGCCCGGCAATGTCCAGGAATAGGACGTTACCCCTGTAACTGCCGGTACGCTATAAACACCTGTTGCACCTGCACAAGCCGTTAAGCTTCCGCTGATCGCAGTTGGTAATACCGGTGTGCTGTTAGCGGTTACATTCAATGTTTGCGGTGTTGATGAGCCGCAGGATCCGTTTGCAGTAACCGTGATAGTACCGCTGCCTGTACCTGCAGTAGTGGTGATCGAAGTGCTGGTAGACGAACCCGACCAGCCGCCCGGTAAAGACCAGGTATACGATGAGGCTCCCGATACCACCGGTACAGAATATGTATTTGAAGTGCCGGAGCAAATCGTTGATGTGCCTGATATGGCCACAGGCTGCGCTGGCGCCACGCCGCCAACAGTGATCGCTAATGTGCTTATTGCAGATGAGCCACAGGCATTGTTAGCTTTAACGGTAACATTGCCGCTTGTTGCACTTGGTACAGTAGTGATCGAATTAGTTGTAGACGTACCCGTCCAGCCACCCGGTAATGACCAGGTATAAGAGCTTGCGCCGCTTACCGCTGCTACAGTGTATGTATCAGCAGCACCCGAGCACACTGCCGTGCTTCCGCTGATAGCACCTGGTGTTGCCGGTGTTACCCCGGATGTTACCGCAAACGTTTGTGCCGGGGATGAGCCGCAGGCATTATTGGCGATCACCGTAATATTTCCTCCGCTTGTACCCGCTGTTGCGGAGATAGAGCTGGTGGAAGATGTTCCGGTCCAGCCACCAGGCAAAGTCCAGGTATAAGAAGTAGCACCGCTTACTGCGGCAATGCTGTATCCTGATGATGTTCCTGAACATGGTGCTGCACCTCCGCTGATGACGCCGGGCATTGCCGGAGCGGTATTAATGGTTACTGCCAGGGTATGTGCTGCGGATGAGCCGCAGCTGTTATTGGCTGTTACACTTATGTTGCCGCTGCTTGCACCTGTTGTGGTGGTGATCGAATTGGTGGAAGAAGTTCCGGTCCAGCCACCCGGTAATGTCCATGTATAAGATGTTGCACCGCTAACTGCTGCAACGGTATATGTTGTGGATGTTCCGGCGCAAACCGCAGCTGTACCGCTAATTGCAGCGGGAGCAGCAGGCGGATTGGTAACACTTACCGCAAATGTTTGCGCTGTTGATGAGCCGCAGCCATTATTGGCCGTTACTGTAATGTTGCCGTTTATAGTACCCGCTGTTGCAGCAATGGAAGTGGATGTGGATGTTCCCGACCAGCCGCCCGGTAACGTCCAGGTATAAGATGTGGCGCCGCTAACCGCAGGAATAGTATACGTATTGGATGATCCGGAGCAAACCGCTGCTGTACCGCTAATTGCTGCAGGAGTTGCAGGCCCGGCAGCCATGGTTACGGCTAATGTCCTTACTGTAGAAGAGCCACAGCTGTTATTAGCAGTTACACTGATGTTACCGCCGGTTGCTCCTGCTGTTGCCGTAATGGAATTGGTGGCGGATGTTCCCGACCAACCACCCGGCAATGTCCAGGTATAAGATGTAGCACCGCTTACAGCAGCAACTGTGTACGTATTAGACGAACCCGAACATACTGTTGTTGTACCGCTGATTGCAGCAGGCATTACAGGTGGCGCACTCACTGTTACTGCAAATGTTTGTGCTGCAGATGAGCCGCAGCTATTGTTTGCCACTACCGTGATGTTGCCGCTCGTGGTTCCGGCAGTTGCAGTAATAGAAGCTGATGTAGATGTTCCTGTCCAGCCACCCGGCAATGTCCAGGTATAGGAAGTAGCACCGCTAACCGCTGCAATTGAGTATGTATTGGACGATCCTGAGCAAACAGTTGCTGTACCCGCAATCGTCCCCGGTGTAGTCGCTCCTGCGCACGGCATAAGCACCTGTGTAAATAACACTGCTTTATCGCCGCTCGTAGAACCGGTTCCGTTTACACCGTTTCCATCACCGTAAATGTATACAGTGCCGCTTGCCGGCGCTACCCAGCTGTATGTTGCGGATGATGCAGTAGCAATTGGCGCAGTTTGCGTAATGCTTTTCGGATATGTTCCCGCCGGAACAATCTGGCAATTGGTCAATGCAGAAAATGTACCCGTTGCTGTGGATGTGGCCAGGGTGCCATTCAGCATTTCTATATCAAATCCAAATTTCGGGTAACCGGTGAGTTTTACGGTAATGGTATACGTTGTACCGGGAACATAGGTATTAGATGTAAATGCAGGAGAGGAGGTAAGAGTAAAAACAGGTGTTGCGGTTCCGCCGCTGTGGCAGCCGCCACCGGAAGAGCAGCTTCCTGCACCATCCGGAATGGAATTGGTCCAGCCCACCTGCGATCCGTTCGACGATCTCAATGCACTTAATGTGCAGCCGGTGCTGGTAATGATTTTTGTACCCCGGCCGCCACCGGTCAGTGCAGGATCTGCGCCTGGTATAAATCCTGATACTCCAATGGCAAGCAAAGCGGCCCCTGCCATTGCTGTTACGTAATGTGTGATTCTCATGTGATTAAATAATTAGTGATTAATTGTTTTACTTACACTCTATTTTCACATACATCTCATCTCTCCTTAAAATGTATTGCTTTTATTAAAACGAAAAACTTAAAAATGTCCCGGATTTTCCTGCAGTAAAAAAAGTGGTTAAAGAATCTATTCTCAGGATGAGAATTCTTATAGGGTGATCACCTTCATTTTCGAAGGTAAACGTATCGATGCTTTTTGTAGAGATTTTGTAGAAAATGATTTTTTTTTCAATAAAAAAACCAAAAGGCATATTACCATCTGGTTTTTTTTAACATAAATTGGCGGCCGAATTCCAATTTTCTACATAATTGTTCGCCAGTTTTGTATGAATAAAACTGTCATCACAAAATATAAACACCATGGACCGGAAACAATTTTTAGCACTGGTAGGAACAAGCGTCGGCGCCATCATTATCGGCAGCTGTTTAAACGGATGTAAAAAGGAAAGTAACAGTCCGCAGCAACCCACCGTTGACTTTACACTGGACCTAAATGCTTCTTCAAACAGCGCACTAAATACAAATGGCGGATACATTTACAACCAGGGAGTGATCGTGGCACGCACCATGTCGGGCGCCTACATTGCAGTTTCACAGGCCTGCACCCACAATGGCGTATCGGTGGTGTACCAATCGTCGGCCAATGATTTTTATTGCAGTGCACACGGCTCTGTATTTTCTTCCAGCGGAAGCGTAACAAACGGGCCGGCCAGCAGCGCGCTAAAACAATATACCTGTAATCTCAGCGGCACGTCGCTGCGTGTACACGGATAATTTATTTTTTTGCAACAGCAAAAGCTTTTTCGGTCATTTTCACCATCTGCCCGAATAACAGCGAAGGCGCCCATCGGCTCAGCGCTTTCATCATTTTTGCCATTCCCGGATAGATCTCGTATTTATCGGTCCTCAATCCATTGATCGCAACATCAATTAATTTTTCCGGGTCCATGAGCATGCCTGCATTAAAACCAGGATCATTCATAAATTTATCGTTTAACGGTGTTCCGGAACCCGGCGCCACCAGTTCAAAAACTTTTATTCCGGTATTTTTCAATTGAACACGTAACGATTTGGTATATGAGCGCAACCCTGATTTGGTAGCCCCGTACACCGGCGAAATGGGAAATGGCACCAGTGCAATACCTGATGTTACATTCATGATGGCAGCATTCGTTTTTGTTTTTAAATGCGGTAAAAATTGCTGTATCATGCGGATCGGCCCCGACAGGTTGATGTCGATTTCGCGGGTGATGTCAAACAGATCAATAGAAGTATCCTGCAAATTGATTTTGCGCATTTCTCCGGCATTATTGATCAGGATGTTCAATCCCGGAAATTGTTTGGTTGCTTGTTCAAAAAGCAGTACGATCGATTCTGCATTGCTCACATCGCTTTTAAAAATATGCAGGCCCGGCAGCTGTACTTTTGTTTCTTCCAGCTTTGCCAGGTTTCTTCCGGTAATGATTACCGTATTGCCAAGCGCCAGTAGTTTTGAAGCAAACAAATAGCCAAAGCCGCTGGTGCCGCCTGTAATTAAAATTGTGTTGTTCCTGAGTTCCATCTTTTTTTGTTTTAAAATGAGGATACAAAGGTGAGTCGGAAAAACCAGGAAGTGTTTGCAAAGTTCAATCCAATGTTTGCAAAATTCAAATCATGTTTAATTCCGGAATTGCAGGGGCGTTAATTGGGTTTGCTTTTTAAAAAAATTGGAAAAGTGCGCTACTTCTTCAAAACCCAGGCAATACGCCACTTCCGAAATGTTCCAGTCGGTTTGTTTTAACAACAATTTTGCTTCACGCGTGATCCGGTTACTGATCAGGTCAGTAGTTGTCTTACCCGTATTTTCCTTCAATACTTTATTCAAATGATTGACATGCACTGAAAGCCGGTTGGCATAATCTTTTGCTGTACGCAGCTGCAACCGTTGCTGTGTGGATTCGATCGGAAATTGGCGTTCCAGCAACTCAATGAATAAAGAAGAAACGCGCTCGGATGCATTGTGTGTAGGATACAGGGCTGTAACCGGCTGCAGCTTTTGCCCGATGTGGATCAGCTCCAGCACATAGTTGCGCAGCAGATCATATTTATACGCATAACCGGAAGCGATCTCCTTGTGCATTTTTTTAAAAATAGCAGAGATCTCTTTCGTATCTTCCTTTGAAAGCTGGAAGATCGGGTAACCGCCCGCCTGGAAGATCGGCAGCTCATCAAGCACTACACCGCTTTTGCTTTTTGTTAAAAAATCGGCAGTAAAAACGCAGAAGTAACCCGATTGATCTTCGTCCTGCGGAATATAGTTATAGGGGATCTTTGGCGTTGCAAACAACAAGGCACTTTTTTCAATGTTAATTACTTTATCGGCATACTCCGCCACATTTTTCCCTTTGATGATGCTGATCTTATAATAATTCCGCCTATTGTAAGGCATCACATGTTTTTTTTTATAATTCGCGATCATATCGGCCACACTGAATACATTAAAATGCCCGATCTCCTTGCTGATCCCTTCCGGGAGCAACAATGCCGTTTCCTGGTAAAATTCTTCGATTGATACTGGTTTCATGTACAATTTACATTTGCAAAATTCAAATGTACGAAAAATAAAAATCAGTCAACAGTTGCTTCATCCGGTGGCAGAATGTTTATCGCTCATAAAAAAAGCGCGGACAATAATTGTCCGCGCTTCTCTGCGCCTGTTTATATTTTAATTTTTATCAGAGGTATTCAGGAAAATACCTGGTTAAAATATCGTTTAGCATGTCAACAGACAAAGGTTTGGTTTTGTAGCCGGTAACGTCCTCCATTTCCTCTGCTTTTTTTATATCATCGGGGTTTGCAGATGTGGTTAACATCATGATGGTGATCTTGGCCTTTTGTTTTTTATCAAGGTGTTTATAGTGTTCTAAAAACTCCCAGCCATTCATTTTTGGCATATTGATATCTAAAAATATAAGCTCCGGAATAACCTGGCCTTCTTTTTTAAGAAACGCCAGGGCCTCCAGGCCGTTTTCAGCAACCTGTACAGAATGAGTGATGTTCATTTCGTCTATAACAATCCGATGAAAATAACTGTCTTCATGATCGTCATCCACCAATAAAATACAATTCAATTTTTTTCTCATAATACAACTGTTTTAGGCAAGGTAAAATAAAACGAGCTTCCTTTATCCACTTCCGATTTAACCCAGATCTGCCCGCCACTTAAATCAATGATTCTTTTGCAGTGCGCCGGCCCTATTCCTGTCCCCTGGTATTCTTTACGTGAATGAAATCGTTGAAAAATTTTAAAGATCTTTTCATTATAAATTTCTTCTATACCTATTCCGTTATCCTTTACTTTAAAAAGCCATTCTTTGCCTTTATCTTTAGCAGTAATAGTTACAGAAGGATGTGAATCAGGTTTTGAAAATTTAATAGCTTTACTTAACAGGTTTTGAAAAAGGGATTTTAACCGGGAATGATGTCCCGTTACCACAGGTAATTTATTACACCTGATCTCCGAGCCTGTTTCCTCGATAATTGTATGCATATCTTTTAAAATCTCTGCCAGTAAGATATTCCAATCAATTTCATCCTGCATCTTGTCACTTTCGATCCTGATGCATTGCTGGGGTTTTAATAATAATAGTAAATGTAAGTGCAGTAGTAGTATGAGGCCAAATATACAAAATTTCAATAAAAAGCATCATCGTATGCAGATTAGTGTTCATTTAATCCCAGATCCCACCAAGTCCGTACTTACCTAGTACCTTTCCATTGTGCGCATCAATTACCAATGTTGATCCCGACATGGTGTGATCAGGTTTAAAAACAGCCTGTTTGAAGCACCAGGCTATTGAGCCGTTTTTTGTGTCATACGATAAACTGATTTCCGTTTTGTTATCATAGAACTTGTTTTCTGCTGCAATTTTTTTTGCCTGTTCCAGGGAAATGATGGTAGCTTTTTCAGGATTTGTATGAATGTCCGGTAATTGGATTTCATTCATTACATTCCCGGATTTATCAAGAACGATTTTTGCTGTGTACAGCCCAATTCCTTTCGCCGGATCCTGGAAAGAAAAACACAGGTAATAACTATACGGGGTCCACTTATAATTTTTTGCATTGTCCTCAACAATGTAAAGCCGGTCAAGATTTACAATCTGTCCGCCGCTCAATTTTAGTTTTGAATAAAAATCCGCCCCCAGCCGTGCGGTTAAATGCGCTACTAATTTTATCCTGATGCTATCAGGCAGATCGTAAATAGAATGTGGCTCTTGTGGCTGATAATTGCCAAAGCTAATGGAAGAGCATTCCGAGTAAATTAAATTGGGTTTCTTTTCAACAAATGCGCTATCGGGATAAATAGTTATCGTGATTTGTTTTGCATCAAACAAATGAATGGTTTGCCTGAATGGCTTGAAAGCGCTTTCCGAAATATCGATCTGATAAGTTGCTGCGCTATCCGGGTTCCGGAGATGAGTTGTGAAAATTCCGTTATTGTCTGTTTGTCCGATATCGATCCACTTGTCATTATCTTTTAAAATGTAACAATAAATTTCCTTCACGGGTTGATGCGTCACCCCGTTAATCACTTTTATTTTATTCTGAACCTGTCCGAAAACCGACAAAGAAAAAATAATCGCCGGGATAATTAGTATACCGTGTCTCATAGAATTATTGTTGTTCACCCGCCTCACTGTGCTTGATCAATAATTCCTGCAACTCTTTTGCGTATTCCTTTTTTACTACATACGTATTTGCCCAGCTGTCGTGCCAGCCCCTGCATGGGGTTCCAAAACATGAAAAAGCTTCAAACGGAACCACCCGGATCAGCGTCCTCAGAAGGCAGATCCTGAAATCCGGCTTTTGAGCGTAACTATCAATAACTATGCTGCCTGTGATCATTTTTCCGGGTGTTTGCTGAAAATAAAATTCCATTAACGTGTAATATGCCGGCGCCAATAAAAATACAATCAATGCAGTTAAATTGGGAACGTTAAAACCGAGTATCTGTAACAAAAGCTGAAAAATTACAAGTATAACATAATCTGTAATTAAATGAACAAAACGCAACCCCGGCTGTACGGTATTAACAGTAAGCGGAATTTTTTTTGTCCGGATGATCTCCTTGATCTTTCCTTCCGATTTTTCTTTATGAGAAAAAGTTCTCGTAATCAAAATGTCTTCTAATCGTTTCATGAGTAATTTTTATTGGGCTGCTTTTGCTCTTTTTGCTAAAAATACAATTTTTTCAATTATTCTAAAGTTTCGGAGATGGAAACACCGGCTTCCCCAGGGGCCTTCACGCTTTTTGCAGATTAATTTTTTAAAAAACTGGCATATATTTTTATGATATGAAATTGTTATGTTCTAAAAAACACACCAATGTTAAAAGCTAAAACAGATTTTTCAAAAACAAAAAAAAATATCATCTTTTTTGGAATACTGAATTGCATTGTTTACATCATTCTTTTCATGGCTTTTAAATGGCTTGATCTGCTTCACTTTTCGGGATTACGGATGTTGAATTATGTGACTTTTTTTATCCTTTCATTATACCAGATCAGGAGATGGACAAAACAAGCTGGCGGTTATATTCCATCCTTCCAGGCTTTTACTGCGATATTTTTTACAGGCGCCTTGTCTTTTATGCTTTTGGCCGGTTTTATTTTCGCCTATTCATTATATGATCATTATATAACCGAACTCTATTTTAACACTTACGGAAAACTCAGCTCCATCTCTTCTGCTCTGATATTTTTTGAAGGATTAGCCGGCAGTCTGATTGTTGCTCTTGTTGCCATGATGTATTCCGACCGGTATAAAGATGGTGAAGCATCAATCAGTTAAATTTTATTCTGATGAAAACCTAAACGGAATGGGGAAGATAATACCCGGACTTGTTTTATTAATGGATTATTTTCAACTATAGCTAACGCATATTAATAAATGGGGAAGACATCAGCAGCTGGTATAAATTTTGTCTTTTCAAATTAAAACAAGGAACCATGACTCATAATTATTATTATACAGAAACGAACATTCTTCTTTTTACAATTTGTCTTTTTATAGCATGCATGGTTTTTATTATGCGTTCGATTATGAAAAAAAATGTAAAAGGAACTCCTCAAAATATCCTGGAACAAAAACTTTCCAAAGGAGAAATTGATACCTATGAATACAATCAACGGAAAAGGCAGTTACAGAGAGATGAAGATCTGAAAATAAAAATGTTTTTCCTCTCCAGAATGTAAACCCCGGGAAGAACATCAAAAGGGGTTAATTAGTTTAATAAAAAACAGATGAACAGATTAATTGATCTTTTAAGCCACGGCCAGAGTTACTGGCTTGACAATCTTACCAGGAAAAAAATACAAAGCGGGGAATTAAAAAAAAGAGTAACTGAACAAGGCCTCCGCGGGATTACCTCCAATCCCAGCATTTTTAACAAAGCCATTTCCGGCAGCACCGATTACGATGATCACATTGCAGATCTTGTAAAACAAGGCAAAAACCCCGAACAAATTTATGATGCGCTTACGATCAAAGATGTACAGGATGCCTGTGACATTCTGAAACCGGTGTACGATCAGTCGAACGGTGTTGATGGATTTGTGAGTTTGGAAGTATCTCCTTATTTAGCAAGAGATACAGAAGGTACCATGACCGAAGCCCGCAGGTTATTCAAAGTCGTAGGCCGCCCCAACTGCCTGATCAAAATCCCCGGTACACGTGAAGGCATTCCTGCTATTGAGCAAATGCTGTATGAAGGAATAAACGTAAACATTACCCTTCTTTTTTCTGTTGACAGATATGAAGAAATAGCACAAGCCTACATCCGCGCTATTGAACGCAGGGCATTCGAAAAAAAATCCATCAACACCATTATTTCCGTAGCAAGCATTTTTATCAGCAGGATTGATGTGCTTACAGATCAATTGTTGGGGCAAAAAAAAGCCGACAGCCACAACCCTGATGTGTTGTCCGGAAAAGCAGGAGTTGCTACCGCTCAATTGTCTTACCAGCGCTTTAAAGAAATTTTCAGTACTACTTCATGGAAAAAACTGGAGGAGCAGGGTGCTCATGCTCAGCGCCCTTTGTGGGCAAGCACCAGTAATAAAGATCCGCTCTACGATGATCTGCGTTATGTAGAAACGCTCATCGGTAAAAACACGGTGAATACACTACCAGATCAAACAATTGACGCATTTGCAGATCATGGAAAATTAAAAAAAGATTCCATCGAAGAAAATCAGGATGAAGCGGAAAAATTATTTGCCGGACTTCAAAAAGCAGGCGTTGATATACACTTCATCACGCAGCAGCTCGAAAACGAAGGCGTACAAAGCTTTACAGAAGCATACAATGAATTGATCAGCAACCTGGCAAATAAGAGAATGAAAATAATTGATAATGGAACTCCATCGCAGCAAATCAGCTGCGGCAAGCTGGATAAGGAATTAAAAGCGACTTACGCTTCGCTGGATGAAAAACAAACCAGCAAGCTTCTTTTTGAAAAAGATCCATATCTCTGGAAAGCCGACAACCAGGAAGTAAAAGAAATAAATCAGCGTTTGGGCTGGCTCAACCTACCGGATAATGTTGCAGATAATGTAAAAGTACTGCAGGAATTTGCATTGAAAGTAAAAAACGAAGGCTATACCGATGCTGTGTTATTAGGCATGGGCGGCAGCAGTTTGTGCTCGGAAGTGGCAAAAGAAACATTCGGTACGGCAGCAGGTTATCTTCAATTGCATGTGCTGGACAATACGGATCCTGCTGCGATCCTCGCCTTGCAAAAAAAGATCAATATAGATAAAACACTGTTCATTGTCGCCAGCAAATCAGGCGGTACGCAGGAAACATTGAGCTTCTTTCATTATTTTTACGAGCAGTTAACAAATAAAAACAAGGACAAGCCGGGCGATAATTTTGTGGCGATCACAGATGCCGGAACACCGCTGGTGAAAGTAGCCGAACAGTATAAATTCAGAAAAATATTTGTGAATCCTTCCGATCTCGGCGGCCGTTATTCGGTTTTATCTGATTTTGGATTGGTGCCCATGGCATTGATGGGAATTGACATTGCTGCATTTTTAGCCAGCGCCAGACAAATGGAAGTGGGTTGTGAAAATATTCCCGCTGCTGCCAATCCCGGTGTTAGCCTCGGAGCCGTTTTAGGCATCTGCGAAAAGCATGGCCGCGATAAAATTACCTTTGTTTTATCTTCTTCTATAAAATCATTTGGCTACTGGGCCGAACAATTACTTGCAGAAAGCACCGGTAAAAAAGGACGCGGGTTAATTCCCATAAACGGCGAATTGGTTGGTGCTCCGGAAGTATATGGGAAAGACAGGTTGTTCGTACACATCTCGCTTTCCGGCGATGAAAATAAAGAAGACGACCAGAAAATAAACGCGCTGGAAGCAGCCGGACATCCGGTAGTGAGGATCAACGTGGCAAATAAATTAGCATTGGGCGGAGAATATTACCGCTGGGAAATAGCGGTGGCTATTGCCGGGATCATTATCGGCATTAATGCATTTGATCAGCCGAATGTGGAAGAAAGCAAAAAAAACACAAAAGATTTATTGGAGGGCTGGAGCAAAGATGGTTCTTTTAAAAGATCAACACCTGTTTTGGAAAAAGAGAGCATTGCTGTTTACAGTGGCAAAAAAACAGAACAACTTGCTTCCGGGCATGATGAATCGATCGGGGCAATTGTTGACAGCTTTACAGCCGAAGCAAAACCGGGTGATTACATTGCATTGCTGCCTTATTTTCTTTTGACAAATGAACGCACAAAAAAATTACAGGCATGGCGACAACAATTGCGTGATGAATTAAAAGTGGCAACCACTTTATTAGGTGGTCCGCGCTACCTCCACTCCACCGGGCAATTGCACAAAGGCGGGCCTGATACGGGATTGTATATTATTCTGATGGGCGATGAAGAACACGATTTGGCGATACCCGGAGAAAAATTTGGATTCGCTGTGCTGCACCAGGCACAAGCGCTTGGAGATTTCCGTTCGCTGGATGATAAAGGCCGGAGAGTGATCCGGATCCATTTGGGAAAAGACATTGATACTGGTCTTGATGACTTGATCAGTTCCGTTCACGAGATAAATAAACAGCATCCGCTGCACAAATAAAAATGAGCAATAAAAAAATAACCACCTTATTCCTTGATATTGGCGGAGTATTACTGACCAATGGCTGGGGACATGAATCGCGCAACAAAGCGATAACACATTTTAAATTAGATGCGGAAGAAGTAAACGAACGGCATCACCTTACCTTTGATACCTATGAAGAAGGTAAATTAACGCTCAGCGAATATTTAAAACGGATTGTTTTTTACGAAGAGCGCTCCTTTTCTGAACAGGATTTTATTTCTTTCATGTTCAGTCAATCGCAGCCCTATCATGATACGATCAATTTTTTCAAAGAACTAAAAAAGCAGCACCAGTTAAAAATAATTGCAGTCAGCAATGAAGGCCGGGAGCTAAACACGTACCGCATTCAAACATTTAAGCTCAATGAGCTGTTTGATGCTTTTGTATCTTCCTCGTTTGTGCACATGCGAAAACCAGATGCGGATATTTTTCGCATGGCCATCGACATTTCGCAGGCATTGCCGGAAAATTCGCTTTACATTGATGACCGGCAAATGTTTGTAGAAATAGCAGAAACATTCGGCATGCATGGATTGCATTACATGGAACTGGATACAATTAAAAAACAGTTGAGTAAATTCGGCTTATCAATTAATAATTAAAAGTATGGCAGATCAACAATACGAGTATGGAATGATTGGGCTGGGCACCATGGGCCGCAACCTTGTTTTTAACATGAACGACAACGGGTTTAGCGTTGCCGGATTTGATAAAGACAAGGCACAGGTGGAATTGTTCAGGAAAGAAGCCGCTGACCGGAATGTAATGGCGACAAGCCAGCTCGATGAATTTATAAACAGCCTGAAAACACCGCGGGTGATCATGCTGCTTGTGCCAGCAGGTAAAATTGTGGATGAAGTGATCAACGAATTGAAACCGCTTTTGTCAAAAGATGATCTGCTTATGGATTGCGGAAATTCTCACTTTACAGATACGAATACAAGAATTGCGCAGCTGGAAAAATCAACCATTCATTTTATGGGTGTTGGTGTTTCCGGTGGCGAATCAGGAGCGCGTTTCGGACCCAGCATTATGCCGGGAGGACCGAAAGAAGTGTATGAGCGGGTAAAGCCAATGCTGGAAGCAATTTCCGCCAAAGTGAATGACAAACCCTGTGTCACCTGGCTTGGACCGGGGTCTGCCGGGCATTATGTAAAGATGGTACACAACGGGATCGAATATGCATTGATGCAGCTCATCTCGGAGTCCTACCAATTATTAAAAGAATCCGCGGGTCTTGACAATGACGAATTGCATGCGCTTTTTTCAAAATGGAATGAAGGCATCCTGCATTCGTTCCTGATAGAAATAACTGCTGATATTTTCGCTCAGAAAGATGAGCTGAGCAATAACCGCCTCATTGATATGATCCTCGACAGCGCACATCAGAAAGGCACCGGGGCGTGGACTTCAGAAGACGCGATGAAATTACAGGTGCCGGATCCGGTGATCGACATTGCAGTTTCCATGCGTGATTTGTCCGCTTATAAAAAAGAGCGGCAGATCGCGGAAAAAATATTAACAAGCACTGCCATTAAATTAACGGATGATAAAACAGAATTGATCAGCAACCTGGAGCAGGCGCTCTATTTTTCCATGATTACCACGTTTGCACAAGGCATGGAGCTTTTAACAGTCGCATCCGAAAAATATAAATACGATCTGCAGCCGGAGCACATTGCGGAAATCTGGAGAGGAGGCTGCATCATTCGCGCTACCATGCTGGATGATATCCGCAAAGCATATTCAGAAAAGCCCGATATCTCCAACCTGATGATCAATGATTTTTTTTCCGGCAAGTTGATGGAAACAGAAGAAGCCATCCGCAAAATAATTCACCGTGGTGTTGATGCAGGCATACCAATTCCGGCGCTGATGACCTCGCTGGCGTATTTCGACGGCTATCGCAGCGGCTGGCTGCCGGCGAACCTGATACAGGCGCAACGCGATTATTTTGGTGCGCATACCTACGAGCGAAACGATCGTGAAGGCATTTTTCACACGCAATGGAATCAAACAAAAAAATAAATCAACATGGAATCAGTAAAAAAAATAGATCCAACGATCATTGTTATTCTTGGTGCTACCGGCGACTTAACCTGGCGAAAACTGATTCCGGCGATTTACAACCTCTACCTCGACAAATGGATCCCCAATAATTTTGTTGTGATCGGTGTGAGCCGCACAAAAATGACCGAAGAAAAATTTCAAAAGCACTTACATGAAGGCGTGGATAAATTTTCGAGAAGAGGAAAATCAAAAAAAGCCGAATGGGCCAATTTTGAAAAATGCCTGGTGTATCAAAAAGGCGAATTTAATGTTGCTTCTACTTATTCAACATTAGAAAAACAGATCAAGTCCTATGAAAAAAAATGGAAGGCAACAGCCACGCGTATATTTTACCTGGCCGTTCCTCCAAATTCTTTCGAGGAAATTGCTATCAGGCTGGGAAGCTCCGGACTTGCTGAAAATAAAGCACTAAGCCGCATCGTCATTGAAAAACCATTCGGGCATGATCTTGAAAGTGCAAAACATTTAAATAATTTGCTGCATACCATATTTGATGAATCGCAAATTTATCGCATCGATCATTATCTTGGAAAAGAAACCGTGCAGAACATTCTCGCGTTCCGCTTTGCCAATGCCTTGTTTGAACCGATCTGGAACCGGAATTACATCGAGAGCGTTCAGATCACGGTATCCGAACAGTTGGGCATCGAGAACAGGGGAAATTATTATGAAACAGCTGGCGCCTTGCGCGACATGATCCAAAACCATATTTTTCAATTGCTTTGCCTTATCGCGATGGAGCCACCGGTTTCTTTTGAAGCCGATGAAGTGCGCAACCGCAAAGTGGATGTATTGAATGCCTTACGAAAAATTCCTTCTGATGAAGTGCATGAGTATGCTGTTCGCGGCCAGTACGGCCCGGGATGGATCGAAGGAAAAAAAGTAGTCGGTTACCGGAAGGAGCCGGATGTGGACAAAAATTCTGTGAAGGAAACATTTGCCGCATTAAAATTATACATCGATAACTGGCGCTGGCAGGGAATCCCGTTTTATCTCCGCACAGGTAAGCGAATGAATACAACTATTTCCGTGATCACGATACAATTCAAGCCGGTGCCGCACCAATCATTCCCGGTAGAAGCAAGAGGCAACTGGCAGCCCAACAAACTTGTGTTGAATATACAACCGCACATGGGCATTCGCATGCAGTTCCAGGCAAAACGGCCCGGACTTAAAATGCTGCTTTATCCTGTGGACATGCAATTTAATTATGATGAATCCTACACTTCCGGAACTCCCGAAGCGTATGAAACGTTATTATTGGACATCATGGAAGGCGACTCTACGCTGTTTATGCGTGCCGACCAGGTAGAAGCCGCATGGAAAGCGTTAATGCCGGTGATCAATTCGTGGGAGGCAAATCCTTCCGTTAATTTTCCCAACTATGAAGCGGGAATGCAGGGGCCTGAAGATGCGGAAGCGTTGATCGCAAAGGACGGACACAGTTGGTTGTAAATGAATTCAGAAATGGATTAAAATAGTATAAAATAAAAATGCAATGGATCAATTGAACTGGCTTTCTGTATTACCTCCGCTCTTAACGATCATCATTGCCATTTGGTCAAAAAAAATAATTCCTTCTTTACTAATCGGCTTAGTGGCCGGAAGTTATTTTTTGCATCCTACACCCACAGGTGGTTTTGAAACAGCCATCGACCAGGTAGTGAAAACACTAACGGACAAAGACAATTTCATGGTGCTGCTGTTTTTATTTTTGTTCAGCGGACTGCTTTCCATTATAAGAAAATCAGGCGGCATAAAAGCATTTTCGGATTTGGCTGCGAAGCATATTAAAAGTGAGAAAGGTGTATTTTTTACGGTGTGGGCGCTCATTCCTGTTACATTTATTGATTGCGGATTTCGTGTGATCGGGGCCGGATCGATTACGCGTTCGCTTGCTGAAAAAAATAACATTGCAAAAGAACGGCTGGCCTTTATGCTCAACAATACAGCAAGTCCTGTTGTAGAGCTGATCCCGATTGCAACTACCTTTGTCGGGTTTAATGTTGCCATTATCAGCCAGGGCTTAAAAACAGCCGGTACCAGCACCAATTCATCCGCTTACCTGATGTGGCTGAAAGCAATTCCATTTGAATTTTTCAGCATCGTTTTAATTCTTGTCACCTTTCTTTCCGTCTTTTTTCAATTCAAAAAGCCTGCAAAAGAAACGCATGAAGCTTCTACTGAAAAACCAAAAATGTCGGGAATGAATATGGATATGAAAATGGACGACGATGAGCCGGTGCTGAAACCACGGATGATCAACCTGATCCTGCCGATGTTGTGCGTCATTGGATTAAGCTTTTTCTTCTTCTGGTTTTTCGGGAAAGATAAGCAGGAAGGCAGCACTTCCGTGATCTCTGCTATTACCAATACAGAGCCGAACAAAGCCATGCTTGTTGCGTTATTCATTTCAATCATCATCTCCACCGTTTTTTATTTTTTCCAAAAATACGATCTGAAAAAAATTACATCGGATATTATCTCCGGCGGAAACGAGATCATGAATACGCTTGTGGTGCTTGCGCTGGCCTGGTCTTTGGCCGCAGTATCGCAATCGCTGGGATTAAGTGATTTCATCAAAAACGAATTTGGAAACTCACTGCCCGCCTGGAGCATTCCCGTTTCGCTTTTTATTCTTTCTTCTGCAGTTACTTATTTTATCGGCTCCGGCTGGGGCGCTGCTTCTCTTATTATGCCATTTGCCATTACGCTTGCCGTTTCCGGGAACTCTGCCATTCCGCTGTGTATTGCAGCGGTAATCACAGGCGGAACATTCGGGGATGTTACATCGCCTGTTGCGGGAATGACCAGCATGTCTGCCAATGTGGTTCATGCCGATCATGCAAAATATTTAAAATATGCTGCGCCTTATAATTTTATTTCAGCAGGCATTGCAGCCGTTTTATTTTTAATTGCCGGATTTGTGTTTCATCATTCATAAACTGATTCTAAACAGATAATAAAATTGTCGGCACCAAACGTACATACAAAAATATTTCAATCAACAGCTGAACTTAACAAAGCGGCTGCTGAATTTATAATTACGCTTGCAAAAAAAGCAATTGCCGAAAATGGAAGATGCGTCATTGCGCTTTCAGGTGGAAAAACACCGGAAACGTTGTATGCGCTGTTGGCGGAACCGGATTACAGTCAACAAATGGATTGGAAAAATATTTATATTTTTTGGGGAGATGAGCGCTATGTGCCACTGGATGATGAACAAAACAATGCACACCAAGCGATCTCTGTTTTTTTAAGCAAGGTTGATATTCCTCCAGATAACATTCACCGCATCCCGGTAAATTTATATGCTGCGGAAGCCGCTTCGGTGTATGAGAACGAGATCAACCATTTTTTTAATGGAGATGTTCCTGTTTTTGACCTGATCCTTCTGGGTGTGGGAACCAACGGACACACAGCATCTCTTTTTCCCGATACACACGTGTTGCTGGAACAAACACCGGGCGTAAAAGCGGTGTATGTGGAAGATCAAAAAAGCTACCGGATCACCATGACAGCACCACTGATCAATTTAGCGCGGCATGTACTTTTCCTGGTAACAGGAAATGAAAAGGCAGAAATCGTAAAAAATATTTTCGCAACGGAAAACAACTATCCGGCTCAATTAATAAATCCGGCAAACGGCAAGCTGCATTGGTTTATTGATGAAGCAGCAGCGAGTGATTTGAAGAAATAAAAATATAATTCATTACAAAAAATGAAAACAAAAAAATCAAACAAGCTTATTTCCGAAGGCAATCAGGATAAAAAACCGAAAGGCCCGGGAGCGCAAAAACTGGATGAAGATCCAAAACAATTTGAGGAAGACCAAAGCATGAACCTCCGAATGAAACCACAGCCGCTGGATTCAGAAAAAAAAGCAGCAGCAGAAAAAGAAAAGAAGAAAAAGTAATGCCGCATTTAGTATATCCTTCTATTTTATCCGCCAACTTCGGCAACCTGCAAGCTGTTTGCGAAATGCTCAACAACAGCGAAGCAGATGGCTTTCACCTGGATGTAATGGACGGAGTGTTTGTTCCGAATATTTCTTTCGGATTCCCGGTGATCAAAACGATAAAGGAATTTGCAAACAAGCCGCTGGATGTGCATTTGATGATCGTGGAGCCGGATCGTTACCTCGAACAATTCAGAGATGCTGGCGCTACCACGCTGACCGTTCATTACGAAGCCTGCGCCGACATTTTCAAAACAATTAAGGCGATCAGGAAATTAAATATTAAAGTCTGCATTGCCATTAGCCCGCAAACACCCGTATCCGTTTTATCAGAAATTATTTTTGATATAGATGAGGTTTGTATGATGAGCGTGCATCCCGGCTTTGGAGGACAATCATTTATCACCGATACCTACACTAAAATAGAACAGCTTAAAGAAATTATCCGTATAAAAAAAGCAAAAGCGCTCATCAAAGTTGACGGAGGTATTGATCTCAGCAATTGCGTGAAGCTGATCAATGTTGGCGCTGATATTCTTGTAGCCGGCACTTCTGTGTTCGGCGCGAATGATCCCGCTGCTGCGATCAGGGAATTGAAGGGGAGAATAAATTTTTAGGTATCAATTCATTCTTTATTTTTCACTCCCCCGCACCCGCAAACAACACAATCCGCACATCGTGCTCTTTACCATCATCTTCCAGCATAATTATTTTATCGGATAACGCTGCACCATTCATGCTCACCGTCATTTCACCAGCACCTGGTTTTTGAATCACAGAAATATGATACACCGTTTTTTTATACCGGTAATGCACTTTAAATGATTCCCATTCTTTCGGAATACATGGAATAAATTTCAATTGATCGCCTTCCTGTTTCAATCCTAAAAAACTTTCTACAATCAAGCGGTACATCCAGCCGGCGGAACCTGTGTACCAGGTCCAGCCGCCACGCCCGGCATGTGGAGCGCGTGCATATACATCGGCTGCCAACACATAAGGCTCTACTTTATAAGTGGCAATTGCTTCGGAAGATTTACCATGGTTAAGCGGGTTGATCATGTCCAGCAATTCCCACACACGCTGGTTGTTCCCCAGCTTCGCAAATGCAATGATCATCCACACGGCTGCATGGGTATATTGTCCGCCATTCTCGCGTACACCCGGCACATAGCCCTGTATGTAGCCCGGACTTAATCCTGATTTATCAAATGGCGGCTCCAGTAACTGGATGATGCCGGTTTCTTTTTGCACCAGTTTCGTATATGCTGATTCCATTGCGGTGACATTCTGCGCTGCTTCTCCTGCACCGGAAATTACCGCCCAGCTTTGCGCGATGGAATCGATCTCACATTCTTTATTGCCGGCTGCTCCCAGCGGTGTGCCGTCATCAAACCATGCGCGCTTGTACCATTCGCCGTCCCATGCGCTCTTGTCAATATTTTGTTTTAGCAACTGCGCTTCTTCTTTGCATTTTTTTGCAAATGCAGCATCGTTGTATTGTTCCGCTATCTCTGAAAAACGCAGAAGAATATCATAAAAGAAAAACGCAAGCCATACACTTTCTCCTTTTCCATCCCTGCCCACTTTATCGTAACCATCGTTCCAGTCGCCGGAGCCGATCAACGGTAAGCCGTGCTCACCGTAATTAAAGCCGTGCTTAATGGCTTGCACACAATGGTCGTAAAGTTTAACAGGCACAACAGATTGAACAGGCAGATCGTAATACGATTCTTCCCCTGCGTTTAACTGGCGACCTTCTAAGAAAGGAGCCGTTTCATTCAAAATATCCGTATCCCCGGTGTACAAAATATAACGGGAGGTCACAAACGGAAGCCATAAAAAATCATCGGAACAGCGTGTGCGCACACCACGGCCTGTTGGCGGATGCCACCAATGCTGCACATCGCCTTCTTTGAACTGGCGTGATGAGCAAAGCAGGATCTGTTCGCGTGTTAATTGCGGAGCTGCATGCATCACCGACAATACATCCTGCAGCTGATCCCGGAAACCAAATGCGCCACCCGACTGGTAAAAACCGCTGCGTCCCCAAAGCCTGGAAGAGATTGTTTGGTAAGTAAGCCAGCCGTTGGTGATCAGGTTGAGCGCCGTGTCCGGAGTTTCTATTTGTAACGCTCCAATAATTTTCTTCCAATAATTTTTAACTTTCTCCAAGGCATCAATCGCTACAATAGCACCACGGTAATTTTGCGCAATTGCGCTTGCTTCTCCCTGGTCTCGTCCTGCTCCCAACCTGAAAATAATTTCATATTCTTCACCATCGGCAAGCTCGAACGGAACTTGTATGGCGGCGCACGGATCGAGCGCCAGTCCCAGCTTTCCCGAAAGCCGTTCCCTTGTCATCGCATCCGGTTTTTGCAAGGTGCGGTTACGTCCGATAAATTCGGCGCGGTCAGAAGTCACACTTTTCTTTACATAATCCACATCAAAAAAAGCAACCCGACTTGCAAATTCGGTGCTGTACGGATTTTTTGCAAAAAGCGCTCCGCTGGCCGGATCAATTTCGGTATTCATGTACATGGCCGTTTTCATCCTGTCGGCGCCCAGCACCCATTCGGTATAACCGGTAGCGGAAAGCTTGCGGGGCTTACCAGATTGATTGCGTATTTTAATGACATTGAATTTAACAGCCGCTTCCAGGTCAACATAGACCAGCATTTCGGAATAGATGCCATCCTCCAGGTGTTCAAAAGCGCTGTAGCCGAAGCCATGCCGCGTAATGTAAGAGGATTTGCCTCCTGAAGGAAGCAGCGTGGTGGTCCAGAAATGTCCGGTCTCTTCATCACGGATGTAAAACGCTTCTCCGCTTCCATCGCATACCGGATCATTGTGCCATGGTGTAAGCCTGAATTCATGGGCATTCTCCGCCCAGGTGTATGCCGATCCGCTTTCCGAAATAACGGTTCCTAATTTGGTATTCGCGATCACATTTACCCAGGGCACTGGCGTTTTATTGGTGTGATCCAGTGTAATGATGTATTCATTCCCGTCTTTTGAAAATCCGCCGAGGCCGTTAAAAAAGATAAGATCAGTTGGTATCGCAATGGATTCCGTAGAAGGCACGTACGACTGTTCCGGTGTGATCCGCGGTATAGGAGCTTTTGTAAGCTGCTTGCGTTTTATGTGATCGGCAAGTGATCCGCCATCGTCCGCGATGTTGATGCGGGCAACGGTCTGGAATAAAATACGGTCCTCGTTGGAGATCTGGTCAGCAGCTCTTAAAAAGATCCCGCCCGGCTTGTCAACAAGTTCAGCCGGAATGAGGGATTGAATATCATTTTGAAAAACCTGCCGATACGTACTGTGTTCTTCGTTCCAGATCACCAGGTCAACGGCCAGTCCTTTCATTCGCCAGTAAGCATGCGCTTGTATCAGCTGCTTCGCCATTTGCAGGCTGCTTTGCTTTTCAATTTTTAAAAGTACGATCGGCAGATCTCCCGAAATGGCATAACCCCATAAGCCGGATTGTCCGCGGTGATTATTGATAAGCACAGTAGGATCGGGACGGAATGCAGCATTGGTAAACAGGATAGAACTTGCAAGGCGGCTGTACAATTGCGCGTCCGCTGCCGATGCATCGATCTGCCGTAATACCACCTGGCTGTGCGTATAAGCAAGCTCCAGCACACGGTCCTTGTGATGCTTGTCCTGGTATTTACTGATCAGCGCAAGGCAGGCATCTTTCACTTCCGAGATGCCTGTTACCATGTCCAGCGTAATGGTTTCATCCGGCTCTAAACTTATTTTATAGCGTATTGCCGCTACCGGATCAAGCACCGAACCCTGGCTGCCGGAAAGCGCTCCTTCATTTTTCATGGCTGCCGGTTTTGCGCTTGTATTTCCACGTCCGATAAATTCCATGCGGTCGGTTTCATACGATATTTCTTCCGCCACTTTTCCATGCATGTTCATCAGGTGAAACATCCAGGGTGGTGTTTCACTATCAGAGCGGGCCCGGCGTGTGCAAAGGATCGCGTGCTGCTCGGGGATAATCTCAGTTTGAACAAACAGGTTGCTGAATGCCGGTTGCATCACATCCGAATCTGCGGAAGCAAGCACCACCTCTGTATAACTGGTGATAGAGATGGTTTTGGAGATACCGGACCTGTTGGTGATATTTACTCTGCGTATTTCTATATCATCTTCCGGCGATACTACAATTTCCGTATGCGTTTCTATTTCGCTGTTAGAAGTATGAAAATCAACGCGGCCTTCTGAAAATGCCACTTCGTACTTTTCGCCTTTTTTAAGCGTTGGCTGATGCGTATTCGACCAGTACGTTTTGCTTTTGAAATCGTAGAGGTAACAAAATGTTCCCCAGTTATCACGGGTTCCGTCTTCGCGCCAGCGGTTGACTGCAAGGCCTTTCCAGCGACTGTATCCTCCGCCGGCATTTGTTACCATCACGTGGTATTTTCCGTTGGACAGTAATTGCACTTGTGGCAATGTAGTGTTAGGTGTATTGATGATGCGTACTTCTGTTCCACCCGCCACGTATGGCATATCCACAATGTGTGTCGTGTGCGCATGAAAGGTGGATGCTTTCGGAATCCGTTCCTGCAATAATAAAAGCGCTGCTTTAAATTGCGCTTCGGCTTCAAATAATTTTTGCATCGGCCGGTCGAGCAGCAGATATGCGAGCGACAACAAGCTCATTCCCTGGTGATGCGCCATGTATGAATAAACGATTGCATGTGTTTGTCCGCGCTGTAAACGCGAAGGTGTATAATCCACCGCTTCGTAAAATCCGTATTTTCCTTCAAATCCTTTTTTGTGCATCAGCTCCAGGTTTTCAGTCGCCTGCTTTGGAAGTACCATCAGCGCAAGCGCTGTAGCGTAAGGCGCAATTACCGAATCATCTTCGAGCCCACGCTTCAATCCCAGTCCGGGCGCACCAAAAGCGCGGTACTGGTAATTGGAATTGGCAGTGATCATGTTGAAACCTGATTCTGAAATTCCCCAGGGCAAGCCCACTTGTTTTCCATAATCGATCTGCCAGCCGATTGCTGATTTATACGTTTGATCCAGCAGCGTATTGTCGTACGTTGGCATCACCAGCAAAGGCATCAGGTATTCAAACATGGAGCCGCTCCAGGAAAGAAGAATAGGATGCCCGTTCACATTAGTAAGCATACGGCCCAATGCAAACCAGCTGTCTTCCGGAAGCTTGCCCTGCGCAATGCCTACAAATGCACACAGCCGGGCTTCGGAAGCGAGCAGATCATAAAAGCTGGGATCGATGTGATGCTCCTGCACATTGTAACCAATGGTGAGCAGGTTGCTTGCTTTGTCGTATAAAAAATTCCATTCCACATCGGCAAGCTCGTTGCAATGCTGCGCCAGGTTTTCAAAAGAAGTGAGCTGCTCTTCTGCTTTATTAATAGATCTGACAAGAGCCGCCTGAAATTGTCCAAGCCATTCATTTTCGCTGTTCTCATTCTGTTCAGCTTTCGCTTTCAACTCCCGCGCTGTTTTTAAAAATGAAAGCAATGTGAGGTTATCTGTGTTGACAATAAAATCGTTGAACGTATCCGGACGTGTTTTCAATAACAGCAAGGGCGCGAGTATTTCAAAATGATCGGCAGCATCGCTCAGCTGTTTGTCAAGCGAGTGCATCCATTGGAATGATTCACTTTCTGCTGTTATATTTAATTGTTTTGAAATGGAATTAAAATTTTCAATGAGCAGATCAAAGTGCTGTTTTACATCGTGCAGCAAGGTAAAATCCAAACTGCTTGCAGCATGAAGATTGTTCACAAACGGATCAAGAAGCGGACGGTTTTCTTCCGTCAGCGTATCTGTAAATACATGCAATGTATCGGAAAGCCCGTCTATTATTTTCTGATCAATTATTTTTTTATGAGGCACCGCCAGCAAACCTTGTTTTAATACAAGCAAGTGTCCGACAAGGTTTCCGCTATCTACCGTAGAGATGTATTTTGGAATGAGCGGAACAAGTGTTTCGGTATCGTACCAGTTATAAAAATGGCCCCTGAAACGCTCCATTTTATCAAGCGTTTCCAGTGTTTTTGTGGTACGGTCGATCAGCTGGTCGGTAAAAATATACCCAAAATCAGCAGCTGAAATATTAGATAGCAGTGAAAGCCCAATGTTGGTAGGTGATGTACGATGCGCCAGCTGCACCACCGGCTGCTCCTGGAAATTATCCGGTGGCAGCCAGTTGTCCTGCACGGTAATGAAATTTTCGAAAAAACTCCATGTTTTCCTTGCCACCTTGCGGAGAAAAATATGCTGATCGTGCGTAAGCATCGACATTTGTTTTTTCAAAGGCCTGCTCACCAACCAGGTAATCAGGGGCGTGATCAGCCACAAAGCAAGGATCGGAACAACGATCATTATTTTTTCGGGGTAATAAACTAATACAGCAAAGAAAACGGCAACGGCCAGTGCCGGCTCTATGAGCATGGAAAAATAAGATCCGGCAAGGCTTGCGGAACTAACGATGGCTTCATTCGCAGAAGGATTCCATTCCAGCAATTTTTTGCGTGTGATCGTTCTCCACATCGTTCGGCAAATAGCCGACAGGTTAACGCTTGCTTCGTAAGGAAGGCAGATCAGCGTGAAGATCGTCCTAACGGAAATGCCCGCAATGTTGCGCAGTGAATTACCAACGTGATGCATGAAGATGACATCTTTGGGCTTGTGCAATGTATCCCATACCGAAGTGATGATAATAGGGATCAGGATAATCAAAGAAACAACAATGGTCCAGTATAACGAAGATGGTAATAAAAGCCAGCCTAATAATAACAGCAGCGTAAGCGCCATTGGCACAAGGCTTCGCCGGATGTTGTCAAAAATTTTCCAGCGTGATAATCCCGAAACAGGATTTTTATGCCAGTGCTTTTTAGCATCGCGCACCATTGGCATAAACCATGCAAAAATTTGCCAGTCGCCGCGTACCCAGCGCTCAATCCTTTTTATATCTGCCCGGTAAGTGGAAGGATATTTTTCAAACAAAAGCACATCGCTGAGTAATCCGGAACGAACATAACAGCCTTCTAATAAATCATGGCTGAGGATGGTATTTTCAGCAAACCTGCCATCGAGCACTTTTTTAAATATGTCGAGGTCATAAATTCCTTTACCGATAAATGAGCCTTCCGCAAATAAATCCTGGTACACATCGGATGATGCACGCGTGTAGGGATCTATGCCCGGTTCGTTTCCGTGCATCCGTGTATACAGTGAGCTGGTAATGTCGGGCAGACTTACCGCTACCCGCGGCTGTAAAATTCCGTAGCCTTTTGTAACCCGTTTTTTTTGCGGATCATACCAGGGATGGTTCAGCGGATGCGCCATGGTGCCAACCAATTTCCAGGCTGCGCCCAGGGGCAGCTGCGTATCGGCATCCAGCGTGATCACATATTTTATATGAGCAAACAACGACTGATCACCTACGATGCATGAAAATCTTTCCTTGCCTTCGCCTCTCAACAATGCATTTAATTCAGCGAGCTTGCCGCGTTTCCGTTCATATCCCATCCACACATTTTCATTCGGGTTCCAATACCTCGGACGGTGAAAAAGAAAGAAGAGATCATTTTTTTCTCTTTTATATTTTTTATTCAGCTCTTCAATTTTAGCGCGCGCAAAATTTACAAGCGCTTCATCTTCCGGTAGCTTTTCCTGTTTTGCATCTGTAAAATCGGTGAGCAGCCCAAAATGTAAATGATTATTCCTGTTCGCCAGGAAACGTACTTCCAGTGCTTCCACGAGGTTTTCAATCTCGTCAAATGAGCTGATCATTGCGGGAACAACAACAAGTGTGCGGTATTCCGGTGGAATGCTGCCAGAGAAATCCATCCGTGGCAACAAATGCGGCTTCACCATCAATGTTGAAATAAAGTTAACCAGTGAAATGGCAAGCTGGCTGGCACATATAAGTGAAAGAAAAGCAATGATGAATAAGATCCAATGCTTGTGTGTTTCCTCATGCGCCATCCAAATGATGTACGCGCTTATAGCGAGTGTGATCAGCAAAATGCAGGCTAAATAAACCCGCAGATTATTTTTCTTTACAACTGCCCAGGTCCTCTGTACAAGCGATCTTGGTGTTTTTGCTTCCTTTTTTGTCTGGCTTCTTCCTTTACCGATCAGGTAATAGCCAACGTGGGAAGTGCGTTCATCATCGCCTTCCGCAACTTTATTTTCCTGCGACAGGGCAATGACTATTTGCGCTGTTTCATATTCGGAGATTTCGCTTTGTTTTGCAATTTTTTCAACAACGTGGCGGTACCTGTCGCGCGTCGAAAAATCCATCAGGCCATACACATTGTCCTGCCGGAGGACCTGTTCAACAATGCTGTGATCCTCCACAAAATCCCGCCAATCGGTTGCGCCCAATAAACGCAGGCTGCTGATGCTGTTGCTCATCGACACCTGATCAGCTGCCTGTTTCTGAACTTCAGCGCTTATTAATTCCGCGCTTGTTAATCCGTTTTCCGAAAGCTGCTGCTCGATCCAGTTTAGTGCTAGTGCCAAATCATGGCCTTTACCGCGGAGCTGATGGGTAAGCTCGGAAACAAAGGCGCTGCCGAGTGGCGGATTGGAACGCGCCATGTCGGCAATGACAAGGATCAGGTCTTTCGGATTTTTTTCGCCGGTATCCACCATTGTTTTTGCCCAATAGTCTGCCAGGTTTTCATCTATCCTGTCTACAGCAATGCGCGTGGCAACACGTCGTAAATTCTCTATCAGCGCCAATCGCAGCATGATCGGGATGGCCCACAACTCCCCTAATTGCAAGTTGGTAACGGTTTGATATGCTTTTAAAAAACTGCTGAGGCTTTCGATATCGATCCTTCCATCGCTGTGCGAAATGATCTGGAGCACAATATTATAAATGCGCGTATGGCCCGCCGATTCGCTATTTTCGAGCTGGGGCAGATCTTCGCTGTAATCTTTTGGAAAATGTGTTTTTGCATTCCGGATGTGCTCTTCGATCAAATAAAAATTATCGATCAGCCATTCGCCGGCTGGTGTGATGTGGTTGTTCCGCTTTATGGAAGCGGTTAGTATTTTGCGGACTTCATTCAGTATAATTTCGTTATCTGCAAGTCTTTTGAGAAGGTGATCTTTTGCAGGCTTTGTGCTGAGCTTGTGATTTTTTGCAAGCGATTTCCCGAAACGCTCCATTTGTTCAGAGCTATACAATTCAGCCCTGAGCGGTTCTTCCTTAATATAGCTGCGTTTAGCGGTTGAAGGTTGAAAAAAAACCTTCATATTGGATATTAACTCATTTGCAGACGGTATTAATTTCATATGTTTTTACTTTAGCGCAATGTCAACAATGTTCTGTGCTTCCTTAATTATTTGTTGAAGATGATCTTCACCTGAAAAACTTTCAGCATAAATTTTATAAATATCTTCGGTGCCGGATGGCCTTGCGGCAAACCATCCATTTTCTGTTTCTACTTTCAACCCACCGATTGATGCTCCGTTTCCGGGTGCATCGGTCAGTATTTTTTTTATCTCTTCGCCTGCAAGTTGCTTGTGCTTGATTTGCGAAGCGGAAAGTTTTTTTAATTTTTCTTTTTGTTCAGGCGTTGCTTTTGCTTCGATGCGGCTGTAAAGCGGTTCGCCAAATTCTTTTGTCAGCGCTTTATAAATTACTCCCGGATCGTTCCCGGTTTTTGCGGTGATCTCTGCCGAAAGCAAAGCCGGTACAAATCCATCTTTGTCGGTTGTCCAAACGCTTCCGTCGAGCCTCGAAAATGTAGCGCCTGCGCTTTCCTCGCCGCCAAAGCAAAGTGATGAATCAATCAAACCATCCACAAACCATTTAAATCCTACAGGTACATCATATACTTTCCTTCCCATCTTTGCAGCGATGCGATCGATGAGTTGTGTGGTCACTACTGTTTTGCCAATGGCTGCAGAAGCATTCCATAAAGGACGATGCTTTAATAAATAAAAAATGACAACGGATAAATAATGATTCGGATTTAACAGTCCCGTACTTTTTGTGACGATGCCGTGCCGGTCGTGATCGGTATCACAGGCAAACGAAATATCAAAGCGATCTTTCATCGCGATCAGCTTTTGCATGGCATAGGAAGACGACGGATCCATGCGGATCTGTCCGTCCCAATCCACCGTCATAAAACTAAAAGTGGGATCCACTGTTTTATTTACAACTGTTAAATCTATTTTATAATGATCTGCAATGGCTTGCCAATAATGCGCTCCGGCACCTCCAAGCGGATCAACACCCATTTTTATTTTTGAATTTCGGATCACATCAAAATCAATTATATTTTCAAGATCGCTGATGTACGTGTTTAAAAAATCATGCTGATGAGTGGTTGACGCTGTAAGTGCTTTATTAAAAACAATCCGCTTTACCTCTTTCAGATCATTCTTCAGTATTTCATTTGCTTTTGCTTCAATCCAATTGGTGACATCGGTTCCGGCGGGTCCGCCGTTGGGTGGATTGTATTTAAAACCGCCGTCGTCAGGCGGATTGTGTGAGGGTGTGATCACGATGCCATCTGCCAAACCGTTTTTACGTCCCTTGTTGTATTTTAAAATAGCTTGGGAAATAACGGGCGTTGGCGTGTATTCATTATCTTTTGCGATCATTACTTCTACGCCATTGGCAGCCAGCACTTCCATTGTAGTTGCAAATGCGGGTTCGGAAAGCGCGTGCGTATCAAATCCCAGGTATAGCGGACCATCAATTTTTTTTTCTTTGCGGTATAAACAAATGGCTTGTGAAATAGCAAGAATGTGATTTTCGTTAAAGGAATTTTTGAAGGAAGATCCGCGATGGCCGGAAGTGCCGAACGCGACTTTTTGTTCAGGAATAGAAACATCCGGTTTACCGGTGTAATATGCAGTAATCAATCTTGGGATGTTTACCAGCATTTCTTGTTCTGCCGGTTTTCCTGCCAATGGACTTATTTTCATTCGTATGATTTTAATGTTTTTATTTCAATTTCATTTCGAGTGCTTCAATTTTTGCGAGCCTGCGGATGTGCCGTTCAGCCCCGCTGAATTTTGCTTTCAGAAAAATAGTTGTCAGCTCTCCTGCCAGTAATTCATCCACTACTTTTCCACCCAGGCAGATCAGGTTCATGTTATCATCTTCGACACCTTGCTGCGCCGAAAATTTATCGTGGATCAGGCAGGCTTTTACACCCGCTATTTTATTTGCGGCAATGCAGGCGCCAACACCGCTCGCGCAGATCGCTATTCCGCGGCTAACTTTCCCTTCCGCCACAGCCTTTGCTAACGGAACAACATAATCAGGATAATCATCTTCGGGATCCATCTGTGCATCTCCAAAATCGATTACCTCGTATTGCTGATCCCTCAATATCTTTACCAGGTAATTTTTCAATTCATAACCGCCATGATCGGCAGCGATGCCAATTGGTTTAATTAATATATGTTCGTTTGAATTACTCATTTCTTATTTTTTTTTAACAAGGCGATTGCACGCTTATAAATTGCATCTGCTGTAAAGCCATATTCACGCAACATCACATCACCCGGCGCGGATGCGCCGAACGTATCAACTGCAATTACCTCTCCATGATCGCCAACGTATTTGTGCCAGCCTTGCGATACACCCGCTTCCACAGCTATTTTTGTTTTAATGGAAACCGGGAAAATCGAATCGCGGTATTCGGGTGTTTGTTGTTCAAATAATTCCCAGCTTGGCATAGAGACCAGCCGGACAGAAATTTTATTTTCGATTAATTTTTGCTGTACTTCTACTATCAAACCAACTTCCGAACCGGTTGCTACCAGTATCAATTCCGCATCGGGCATATCGGAAAGGATGTAAGCCCCAAAACGAAGCCCATCCGCCAAAGCAAATTTTTTCCGGTCAAGTGTTGGCAGATCCTGCCGTGATAAAACCAGGGCCACCGGTGCATTTTCTGATTCAATAGCCATACGCCATGCCATTGCAGTTTCATTGGCATCACATGGACGAATAACAATGAGGCGCGGAATGGCACGCAGGCTCGCCAAATGCTCTACCGGCTGATGCGTTGGGCCATCTTCACCCATGGCAATGCTATCGTGTGTAAACACATAAATAACTTTTAATTCCATCACCGCTGCAAGGCGAATTGCAGGACGCATGTAATCTGAAAAAGTGAGGAATGTGGCGCAAAATGGGATAATGCCGCCATGCGCTGCCATACCATTCGACATGGAAGCCATTGCATGCTCGCGAACACCGAATTGTAAATTACGCCCGCTATAGCTCCAGCCACCGGCAGCAGCTCCCTGCAGATCGCCAACAGCCATGGCAGGGTTTTCAAAATTTCCTGCATTTTTTAATTCGGTGTGCGTGGATGTGTTCAGATCGGCTGACCCGCCAATAAAGCCGGGCAATGCCGGAAAAAATTCCTGCATTACTTTTCCCGAAGCTACGCGTGTAGCCATTCCTTTTTTATCGGCAGGAAATTCAGGAATTTTCAAATCCCATTTCTCTGAAATTTTTCCGGAGATCAGATCACGAAGCTCTAATGCTAATTCGGGGTATTTTTTTTCGTACAATGAGTATTTTTTTCCCCAATCACGTTGCAGCGCTGTTCCGCGCTCAATTGCCTTATGAAAATGAGCCCGTGCTTCTTCCGGAATAAAAAAACCGGGTTCAACAGGCCAGCTGAGATTTTCTTTTGTGAGTTTCAGTTCTTCTTTTCCTAATGGCGATCCGTGCGCTGCACACGTATCCTGTTTGTTGGGGGAGCCGTAACCGATGTGTGTCCGCACAAGGATCAGAGAAGGCCTTTCGGATTCCTGCTGCGCCATGCGAATGGCGTTTTCAATCGCTACTAAATCATTTCCGTCATCAATGGATTGTGTATGCCACCCATACGCTTTAAAACGCTGTTCATGATCTTCGGTAAATGTTACGGGCGTTGCAGAAGCAAGCGTTATGTGATTATTGTCATATAAATAAATTAATTTCCCCAGCTTTAAATGTCCTGCCTGTGAGGCCGCTTCGGCAGATACGCCTTCCATTAAATCGCCATCGCTGACTAATCCGTATGTATAATGTCGAATGATCTCTGCTCCCGGCTTGTTATAACGTGCTGCCAAATAAGCTTCCGCGATCGCCATTCCTACGCCGTTTGCAAACCCTTGTCCGAGCGGGCCTGTTGTGGTTTCAACGCCCGGTGTTACACCACGCTCCGGATGCCCGGGCGTTTTGCTTCCCCATTGACGGAAATGTTTCAGATCTTCGAGAGACAGATCGTAACCGGTAAGGTGCAACAAACTATATAACAATGCGGAACCATGTCCGGCTGATAAAACAAAACGATCGCGATTGAACCAATGTGGATTTGCGGGATTGTGCTTTAGAAATTTTGTCCACAGCACATAGGCCATCGGGGCTGCTCCCAGCGGCAAACCGGGATGACCGCTGTTTGCTTTTTCAACTGCATCTACTGCCAGGAAGCGTATAGTGTTTACAGAAAGCTGATCCAGTTTCTCAGGATCCATTTCAATTTTAGTAAGTGTGTTCATTGGGTCGTATATTAAATTCATGCTACATCAATTTGTCTTTCCAGGTAAACATCCTGGATCGCGTGTAATAATTTCAGGCCTTCTTCAAAGGATTTTTGAAACGCTTTTCTTCCGGAGATCATCCCTGTTCCGCCAGCACGTTTATTAATGATCGCCGTGCGCACCGCTTCTTTCAGATCTTCTTTTCCTTCGGAAGCGCCGCCGGAATTAATAAGTCCGGCCCTACCCATAAAACAATTGGCAACCTGGTAACGGCACAGATCAATAGGATTATCCGTGGTCAGCTGTGTGTACATCCGCTCATCGTATTTTCCGTAACTGATGCCATTTGTATTCATTGCTTTATAACCGCCGTTATTTTCAGGAAGCTTTTGTTTTATAATATCGGCCTGTATGGTTACACCCAAATAATTTGCCTGCCCGGTAAGATCGGCAGAGGCATGATAATCAACATTGTCTTTTTTAAAAGCGTTATTCCGCAGATAGCACCATAAAACAGTAGCCATCCCGAGGTTATGCGCTTCTTCAAAAGCACGGGAAACTTCTATAATCTGCCTGTCGGATTCTGCTGATCCAAAATAGATCGTAGCTCCAACCGCAGCAGCTCCAAGGTTCCAGGCGTCTCTCACGGATCCAAACATTACCTGGTCAAATTTATTCGGATAAGTCAGCAGCTCATTGTGGTTTATCTTCACGATGAAAGGGATCTTGTGCGCATATCTTCTCGATAAAATTCCAAGCCCTCCGATTGTACTCGCTACCGCATTGCAGCCGCCTTCAATTGCAAGCTTTACAATATTTACAGGATCAAAATACATAGGATTGGCGCTAAAGGAAGCGCCTGCACTGTGTTCAACTCCCTGGTCGACAGGTAAAACAGAAAGGTATCCTGTACCGCCAAGGCGGCCCGATCTATAAATGGAACCCAGGTTACGAAGTGTCTGGTTATTTCTGTTAGAATCAATAAATATACGGTCTGTAAAATCAGGGCCTGGAAGGTGTAAATTTTCTTTAGGTATGGTGTTACATGTGTGCGACAGCAGATACTCCTCTTCTTTTCCTATTAATTCAACTATTTTTTCGTAAGTCATAGTTCTTTGAAGTTTGATTTTCTTTTGTAATTAAAAGACAACTGAATACAATTCAATTTTAAAGCCATGGGGTGGTATACACGAAACTAAATTTTAAAACATGCTTTTTTTCCCATTCATGAATTTTGATTCTATCATTTCCGCGCCAATTAAATTTGTAGTAAAGAACAAATCAGCTCGAACCGTATCATTAAGGATAAGAATGTTGTAATGGAATTTCACCAGCTGTTTTCCTTTTTGTTTATATACAAAAGGCTTTCAGAGATCGCCTACAAAAAAAGAAAAGGGTGGAAAAAGAAGGAGGTGCAGCAAAAATGCTACACCTCCAGTTTGGTGGGCCCACTTGGAATCGAACCAAGCACCCACAGATTATGAGTCTGTTGCTCTAACCGAATGAGCTATAGGCCCCAAATGCTTCTAATACTAGCTATCAGCAATTTGTAGGGTGCAAATATAGTAATATTTGTATTACCTCAAATAGGCTTTTTTAAATAAAATTAGCCTCCAGCTTGCATGTAAAATTGCAATGTTTTAGCCATAATTCACAGGAAATGGCAACATTAAAAATCACTATTGACAAAAGGCGGAAATACAATGATGGCAGGCAACCCATAATTTTTAGAGTTACTTCAAACAGGAAAAGTACTTCTATAGATTCCAGCATAAAAGTCCTGCCTAAAGAGTGGGACTCTACTAAAGGAAGGATAACCAAAGTCCACCCTGACTACAAAAATCTAAACCTGTTTCTGAGAAAAAGGTTACTTGAGCTTGAAAAAGGGCTTGTAGAAGCTGGACTAAAAGCCAATAAGTCTAGTATTGGCGAATTAAAGAAAGTCCTTCTAAATGAAGATAAAACGGCAAAAATCACCTTTTTAGACTTTGCAAATAAGGAGAGCAATATTGATTAGGTCGTCTGTTGTCAATGGAGGATTCATAAGCATTAAATTAAAATGATAGTCTCTGTCGGGGTCGACGGAATATTTTAACCATTCTTGTCCGGTTTTTTTTGTCAGAGTATTTTATTGTCCAGCCACCGTCAAGAGTCTCTATTTTTTTGAGACCTTTAACAAAGTCGTCGACCAATTTATTTGTCCCGAAGAATTTTCTGTCTATCATAGCATTACCGCTAACATATGGCGAACTGGCGCAGCCGCGGTGTCCTAATGCCGACGGTTGTTACAAGTCGAGTGCCCACCGTGAAGTTAAAATAAAATACGCAAAGAAAAAACTATGTCTCGCGCGAAGCGCACCAAATTAAAATTGCTTTTGCATACTCAAAAGCTGTCTCTTGTCCACGGTGGCGCCAGTTTGCTGTTAGCGGTTGTTGTTTTTATAAATGAGATGAATAGATTATAAAATCGGTTTGTTAAAAAGATCTATTCGTTTATTAAGAAACTGAAACTGTATTTTAAATTCAGATGTGCTCAGTTTTTTTTCATTGTATATTTCATTCAGACGTTTAGTATAGTCATCCATTTCTTTCGCGACACTTTTGAGTTTTTCTACTATCCCCCTAATATTTTCTTCTGTCATGTCCATCTTTTCTATAAAATTAGTTAAACCAAGCATGGTCGTAACAGGCCTTCTTATGACATGAGAGATATCAAATATGATTTGTTCCTGCACATTTATATAATCAATTAAAGAAGTTATGTCTTGAGAGGAAGCGTACCAAATTACTTTTCCACTATCTGTATTTTCAGGCGTAGCCCTTAACCACCGCCATTGAATACTATCGTCTACAATTACCCGGTATTGTATACTTAGACCTGCTGCGGGATTTTGGTATGCATTTTTCATGCTTTGTAAATACCGATCCTTATCTTCTTCGTGAATAAGATCCGTTACAGTATTCGGATTATGAATCAGATCTTTGGCATCATAACCGTATTTAAATTTGTTAATTCCTTTACTGGCAAAAAGAAATTTCACGTCTCCGTTTTCGTCAATTTCAAACTGATAGGTGTTGCCTGGAATCTGGTCGGTGATTTTTATAATAAGAGTTTCCTTTTCCCTTATTTTGCTAATGGCATGAAATTGGTCCAAAAAAATACTCAACAATTTTGCTAGACCATCAATTAATTTATTTTCTTCCCGAAGAAATACCGAGTCGCCATGCATGGGCACTTCAGTTGTATAAAACACTTCAATAGAACCGTAATTTTGGATATTAGAAACCAATCCCCATTTGGTTTCCACAAATCCTTCGGTAGTGTAGCCCGTCCCATCATTTAATTTGATTCGTACAACCGTGTGTTCGGGGAATTGCCATCCATTCCGTATGTGTGCAACGCATTCACTCAGAGCAGTGCTTATATTACTGCATTTGAAAAGAGTTTCGGTAACGCGTAATAATGCCAATTGTTCCTTCACCCTTTCTTTAAGATCGAAAATCATTTTTTTCTCATGAAAAATCTCCCTCACTGACCATATAAATAATTCAGTTGAAGCAATAATGAAAGAGGTTAAATTGAGTTCTGAAAAAAAGTAATCTCCATTTTTTTTCTGGATTAAAAACTCATTAGTCATTTTATGAGTGTTGACAATGTCGTCAAAAGAGGAAAAAGGTTGCTTATTGTTATCATTACCATCAACCACTTTGAATGGGAATAAATTTTTTATACTGCTATTTATTAGATCTTTTTCATTATAACCAATTAGTTTTAAGGCGGATGGATTAGCATCAAGAATAGTTCCCTTCGAGTTAGTAAGAATCAGTGATAAAGGTGAATTTTCAAATATTACCCTGTATAAATTGTTTTCCATCATTTATCATATATAAAGTTCTATTTGTCATTCTCTCTTTCATATTGTAAATCAATATAATTACCGCTAACTAGTATATACCCGTCATTCCATTTCGGCAATCTATACCAGTTGGCCAGATAAGCGCCATAATGTAAGGCATTATTTATTTAACCAAATCTAACATTTTTGCTTATAAAACACTATTTTTTGTTACACAAGCATTATACATCTAATATATGCTAAAAACGCTCATTATTGGGGGCTAACAACCTCCTTTTTATTTCCCCAAAAAATATTTTTTTACTAAAGAATTTATTTTATTGGTGCATATCTTTTAAGTACGCCAAAACAACTCACCCGCAGCATGTTTGGAAGGGGAAGATACCCCCGTACCAAATCTAACCTAAAACTTATAACAATGGTAACTATAACTAGCTATGAAACAAGAAAAAACAAGAATGATGAAGATCTCAATGTTCTTGAACTACAGAGAGAAGTAGAAATGATAAAATCTACTCACACCGGAAAATTTTATGCTCACGCAAGAAGAGCTACAATAACATCAACATTAAATAAACAATCATGCAAAGCTTTGATTGGTGCTAAGTTTACGGGTTCAATCAAAAGGGTTGAAGCTGATCCATACATCTACAAAGTGCCAGGAACTGACGATACTATTACACTTAACCATACTTATCAGTATGTAGAAAAAGGTGTTCATGAGGAGGAGATCATCTTTCAAGGGGAGGTTAAATAGCTTAGTTAGGTTGCGTGGTTGGTTAGGGGAAGTCTGCTAGGAACAGGCTCCCCCTTTTTTTTTACCCTAAACTTTATCAAATGAGAAAAAACCGAATAAAT